>CAFBMX010000019.1_pt1 | contig 3329 bp, 4 predicted proteins | sample 7269091 | NCBI WGS metagenome assembly CAFBMX01 (sample SAMEA6814077, study PRJEB35770) | freshwater metagenome | biome: Freshwater; feature: Freshwater reservoir; material: water | place: Czech Republic | collected 2017-05-23 | depth 30m m | reverse complement strand
GTCGTCAAGCATGAGGCGATGGCCGTCCGTCGCAGCCGTCAGCGCGAGCTGGGCGCCGCGGAGATCGACTTCGACGCCCTCGAGAACCACACCGCAGCGTCCCCGGAGGACCAGGCCGTCGGGGCAGATCTCGTCGCGCGGTCAGCTGAGGCGCTCCAGCGCCTCAAGCCGCAGGAGGTGCGCGCACTGTGGCTGCGCGCACAGGGCAACAGCTACGAAGAGATTCAGCAGCTCACCGGCTGGTCGCGCACGAAGGTCAATCGCTGCCTCTACGAGGGGCGCCGCAGCTTCCTCGAGCGCTATGCGGGCATCCAGGCCGGCGAGGAGTGTCGCCGGTGGGAGCCGCTCCTCTCCGCCGTCGTCGACGGTGAGGCGACCCCGGCGCAGCTTCTCGAGTTGCGTCCCCACCTGCGCGCCTGCTCGTCGTGCCGGGCGCTGATCCGCGAGCTGCACCGCACGAACGCGCCGCTGAGCGTGCTGCTGCCGGCTGCCGGATTCGTGGCGGTGGGGGACGACGCTGCCGGGCACCTTGCCGGCCGCACATTGGAGACGGTGACGAACTGGCTCGGCGAGCGCGCCGCGGCCTCCGCCGCACGGGTGCAGCTCCTGACCGAGAGCGCCCTGACGTCCGCGTCCAAGCTCACCGCGGTCGCGGCGGCGTCCGCGGCGGTCGCCGGCGGCGGGATGACGGCCGTCGAGATCGCCAGCCCTGCGGCCACGCCGATCGCAGCGAAAGCGGCGGCGAATGCGCCGTTGCGCAGCGAGCCGGAGCCGCGCACAGGGGCCGACGCGGCAGCACCGCGCAGGCCCCGCTCACCCTCGGCGCCCCGTACGCGCATGCGCAGCGCACCGACGCCGCCCGCTGAACCGTCGACGCCGAGGGTCAGACAGCAGGTGGGTCCCGGCGCAGCTGCCGAGCTGGGCCTCGAATAGCGCTGTGCACCGTCCGGTGCCACGCGTAGCTTTTTCCACGTCCCGCCAACCCGCTACGGCCGGAGCCGCCCGCCGATGACCCTCTGCTTCATCGAACCGCACGACGCGATCCGCGTCATCGCCGAGTCCGTCGGCCGCGAAGCACGCCGTCAGCTCCTCGGGGAGCTCGTGCGCGCCTGGGTTGATGCAATCCCCGAGGCTGAGCTGGAGACGCATTACGTCAAGGCGGTCACCGACCTCGACGAGCACGACCTCTCGATGCTCGCGGCATGGCACGCCTCGCTCGAGGTGGGGCAGCCGATCGCCAACCGGGACTTCCTCGTCGGGATCTTCTCGGCGCTCGGTGAGAACCGCCGTGAGGCGCTGAAGATCGCCGCCGGGTTCCGCGGTGAGGAGGCCTTCGAGGCCGGGATCTCCGAGGAGCAGGCGCTCGAGACGATCCTGCCGCACCTCCCGCGCGAGCAGGCAGCGGTGCTCGCCGAGGAGTGCCTCGAGCTGTACCTCTGGGACCGGCTCGGCTCCGAGAACTAGCGCCGAGCGGCTCAGTCGTCGGCGCGACGCAGCACGTCGTATCGGCCCACGCCCGGCTCGCCATCGGAGCCCGCCCAGCGCAGGAGCGCCGTGTCGAGACGCAGACGCCCGAGATCGAGCGTCGTGCCGCAGAGGACCTCGGCCGCAGCGCGGATCGGCGGCCCGTCGTCGGTGACCCAGAGCTCGAACGTCGCGCGGCGCTGGCGGCCCTCGCCGTCGAAGGTCGTCGAGAGGCGCGGATCGCCGATCGTCGTCGCGACGGCGCTGCCCTCCGGGCCTGGGGCGAAGAGCGTGCCGGCGATCGCGTCGGAGCCGTGTCCGTCGGCGCCGTCCTTCGCGATCGCGGCGATCGTCACCGCGTGATCGTCGAACCAGGCTCCGACCGTGCGTGTGCGGGAGATCCCTGACCAGTCCGGCTCGCCCCACGAGCGCCCGCGCTGGCCGAGCCCGTCGATGCGCACGCGCGTCCCACCGATGTCGGCGCTCCCACGCACGCGCACGGGCTGCTCGTAGCCGGCCATGCCACCGAGCTTGGCCACGGCGCCACGGTCGTCCAGCGCGCCGGGAGGGCCGCAGGCCTCGAGTTCCAGATCGAAGCTCGCCTCGTCACCGGCGAAGGAGCAGCGCCAGCTGCGCAGCGGCTCGACGGTCTCCAGGTCGATGCCGGCGGCCTGCACGCCCGCCCACGTCGAGGCGTCGGCGACGGGAAGGCCGCCCTCGGCGCTGACGGTGGCGATCGCATCACCGTGGAAGAGGACCACGAGCCCGCTGGCCTGCGTGCCGCCGGCGAGCCCGAGGCGCACGGTCCCATAGACGCGGCGCTCGAGGTCGCCGAACGAGATCGTGACCGCGTCGCTGAAGGCGTCGCTCGCACTCGCGCGCGGCTCCTCGAACTCTGGGGCTACGTCCATCAGTGCGACTCCTCGTGTGGGGGCAGCCCGGGCTGATCGGTGTCGACCGCTGTGCCATCGACGTCGTAGTCGCGCCGCTCCCGGGTGGCGCGGTGGGCGCGTGCGCCCCAGGTGGCGCCGCGCACCGTCCACACGGCCGGGCCGCCGACGGCGCTCGCACCTGCCTTGAAGAGGCGCGGTGCGACGAACCGCCGCAGCAGTGCCCGCGTGGGCGGCAGCAGGAGCACGATGCCGACGATGTCCGAGAGGAACCCAGGGGTGAGCAGCAGCGTCCCACCGAGGACGATGAGCACCCCGTCCGCGGTCTCGCGCGCCGGGACGCCGCCGGCCTGGAGCGTCGCGCGGAAGCGGCGCCATGCGGCCCGCCCCTGGTGGCGCAGCAGCCACGCCCCGAGGATCGAGTCGAAGATCAGCAGGGCGATCGTCGGAAGGACCCCGATGGCCTGACCGACCTGGATGATCACCCAGAGCTCGGCGATCGGCACGAGGATGAAGAGGAGGAGAAGCAGGAGCGGCATCGCGTGACCCTTGAGGCTACGCGACGCAGCTCAAGCGAGCCTGAACGCGCGCTCAGGAGGTGCCGGTGGGCGTGCGCAGGAGCTCGACGCCGTCGATCCGGTCGAGGCCGACCGTCTCGATCAGGCGCTCGATCTGCGGCGTGGCGCCACGCAGGCGCGTGGTGAACCCGGCGGCGCGCACGCGCCCAGCGACCATCGCGAGGTCGAGCATCAGCGAGGTGTCCGCGAAGCCGAGGCCGGTGAAGTCGACCATCAGGTCCTCATCGACGGCGAGCGCCCGGGACAGCGCCGTGCGGCGCAGGCTCTGGGTCGTTCGGTCCTCGTCCCCGGTGCAGTGGAGCACCGCAGGGTTGGCATCCAGCGTGACGATCCGGCCACGCTAGCGCACGGGGGGGGGGGGGGGGGGGGGGGGGCGGGGGCCCGGCTCGAAAAGGTG
>CAFBMX010000018.1_pt1 | contig 5031 bp, 5 predicted proteins | sample 7269091 | NCBI WGS metagenome assembly CAFBMX01 (sample SAMEA6814077, study PRJEB35770) | freshwater metagenome | biome: Freshwater; feature: Freshwater reservoir; material: water | place: Czech Republic | collected 2017-05-23 | depth 30m m | reverse complement strand
CCGATGTTGCGATAGCGGACGGTCGTCGCGATGTCGAACCCGCCGGTGAGGATCGTGTCGCCATCGACTTCGAAGACGACCGGCGCCACATCCGGCTTGCCGGCGGTGGAGGCGCTCGCGAACCGCATCAGCCGCTGCGAGCGCAGGTACTCGAGTTCCGCCTCGTCCCGGGCGACGGTGATCTGGACCTGACCGCCTGGCTTCGCGGGCTTGCCGCGCTGGGGATCGACGTGCCGATCGCGATCGAGGCGCTCTCGCGCGATCTGCGCTCGCTTGACCTCGACGTCGCCGCCCGTCATGCGTACGCGGGTGGGCGGGCGGCGCTCGCCGGTGCCGTAGACCTCTAGGCTCTTCGCCGATGAGCGCCGATGCCGTGAACCCTCGCCGAGAGCTGCTCGAGGCCTTCGCCGAGGGGATCGATCGCATCGGCGAGGCGCTCGCCGACCTCGGTGCCGCCTACGAACTGCTCGACGAGACGAGCGGCGAACACCTCGAGGCGCAGCTCTTCCGCCCGGTGCAGGCCGCCTATGGGCGCAGCCAGCGGGCGCACAACGACTTCGCCGAGCGTGTCGGCCTGCCCACCCGCAGCTTCACCGCCCCCGGCGGCGGCGCTCCCTCGCGCGGGGTCACCGGCCTGGTAGCCGCCGCGCTCGATTCGATCGAGCAGGGCGACGACACGCTCGTCAGCCTGCAGGACTCGATGATGCTCGTCGAGCTCGGCGACCGCGAGCTGCGCTCCGCCGTCGCGGAGGTGCGCCGCCACCTCGACGAGGCCGTCAAGCACGCCGGCCCGTTCCTGAGCACGCTCGGCCGCTGAGGGCTTGCCCCGGGGCGGGGCGGGTGCGACCATCGGTGCCATGCACAGGCTGCGTGGCGGGCTCACCTACGCGAACGTCATGGCGACGATCGCAGTCTTCCTTGCGCTCGGCGGGGTCACCTGGGCGGCGGCGACGCTGCCGAAGAACTCGGTCGGGACGGCGCAGCTGAAGAAAAACGCCGTGACGAGCGCGAAGGTGAAGGACCGCTCGCTGGGCGCGGCCGACATCAAGGCCGGAGTGGTACCGGCACCGACGGAGGCCTACACGAAGGTGCGCGATGCGCTGCCGCTCATTGCGCTCGGCGCCACCTTCGACCCGGTGATCACCACGCCGACGCTCCCCGCTGGCTCATACACGCTCTCCGCGCGCGCGACCATCGTTGGCGGGGTTTCGGCGAGCCTGATCGTCTGCACGCTCTCCGCCGATACGGCGCAGGCGATCACTATCGCCGGCGGCACCAACTACTCGCTGGCCATGACGTCCACCATCGTGCTCGCCGCGCCGACGACGGTCTCGATGTACTGCAGCAAGGGCGGGTCCGGTGTCCCGCAGGTCGCCCACGCGACGATCGTCGCGACGAAGGTCGGCCGGATCGTCAGCGGTTGAGCGGCCGCTAGCCCAGCAGCGCTCGCGCCAGCGCGCGGCCGCTGTGCAGCGCCTCCGGCACCCCCGGCAGGTCCTGGAGCGCGCCCGGATCGCCGGGGAGCGGGTCAGGGGCGCACCAGTCGCCGCCAGCGCCGATGCCGCTCGCGGGGTCGAAGAGGCACGCCTCGCGCAGCGGCTCCAGCGCGCGGGCGTAGAGCCAGCGGTGCGCGCTGAGCTGGTCCGGCGGCCGGACCGGACCGCACGCGAGCGTCGTGCCGAGCGCCGCGACGAGGTCCACGGCGACCGCCTGGGGCTCGGCGTCGAGGTGTGCGGCCGTCCAGACGGCTCCGGCCTGGATTGTCCAGCGCTCGCCGGGCTCGCGCCCGGGCTTCGCGCTCTCGCGCACCGCCCATATCACCGGGGCGCCGGGTGACGCCTCGCGGTGCCAGTCGTCGGCGGAGGGGATCGGCTCGTCCCAGGCGACGAGCGCCGTCCAGCACGAGGAATACGGGACCTCCCCAGCCTGGTCGGCGAGGTCCGGCGCGCCGTCGGCGAGCAGCGCGGCCGCCTGTGGCGCGGGCGCGGTGACGGCGACCCGGTCGAAGGTCCCGAGGTCCACGGCGTGCTCGGCGAGCAGGCGCACGCCGGCCGGGCCCGGGACGACGCTCTCGACCCGTGTGTGTGACGTGAGCTCCAGACCCTCGCGCAGCACGTGGCAGAGAGCGCTCATCGAGGGGACCGGCACCTCGCGTCCCGCGAACTCCGCATGCTCGATGCCGAGCGGCGCGAGCTCCAGGAGCCACGACCCTCGCACGAGCGCCGGGCAGCCATGGTCGAAGCTCCCCGCATCGGTCCGCCGCGTCGCGGTGCGCCCACCGGCGCCGCGGGCTTTGTCGAAGACGCGCACCTGCGCCCCGGCCGCGCGCAGCTCTCGCGCGCACGCAAGGCCGGCGACGCCGGCGCCGATGACCGCCACGTTCACATGAAGCAGCGTACCCCCGGGTAGCATCCGCCAGACCGCCAATTGCGAGCCGCAGCCGCCCGCCCCAGGAGCCCTGAACGATGACCCAGCGCAAGATCGATGTCCGAGCCGTTCTGGCGAAGGTGTTCGACACCTATGGAAAGACCGCCCGCGTGCTGCTGCCGCTGGCGATCCTGCTCTTCCTGCCCGTCGCGATCGTGAGCGCGCTGGACGGCGCGATCTTCCAACTGCTCGGCAACATCCTTCAGTGGATCGCGAGCCTCTGGTTCGCCGGCATCGCCGTCAAGGCGGTCCAGGACGTGCACGAGGACGGCAAGCTCGACGCCACGCCGGAGGAGCTGCTGAGGTCGGTCGGCCCGGTCCTGCTCCCGCTCTTCCTCGTCGGCATCGTCGCGGGGGTCGGCGTCGCGATCGGACTCGTGCTCCTGATCGTCCCGGGGATCATCCTGCTCGTCCTCTGGTCGGTCGCCGCGCCGGTCGTGGTGCTCGAGAACCCCGGCGTGTTCAAGGCGCTCGGCCGCAGTCGCGAGCTCGTGCGCGGGAACGCCTGGCAGGTCCTCGGCGTCCTCATCGTGATCGTGGCGATCATGTTCGTGGCCGTGATGGTGCTCGGGTCGATCGGCGCGATCGGCGACTCGTTCGTCCTGCTCTTCATCATCCTGCTCGTCATCGCCGTGGTCCTCGCGCCGCTGCAGGCGCTCGTCCAGGGCGTCCTCTATTTCGCCCTGCGCGAGGCGCACGGCGAGCAGGTGCTCTCGAGCCCGACCGGCGTGGTGCTCGGCTTCGCGACGCCCGTGGCGCCGGACGTCCCGGCGACGCAGGCCGCGGCGCCTGCCGGCTTCGAGCCGCCGTCGGCCCCGGCCGAGCCGAGCGCCCCCGCCGCCTTCGAGCCGCCGCAGGCGCCCGCCGCGCCGGCAGAGCCCGCTGCGCCTCTGTCGGCGGCGCCCGAGCCGCCCGCCGCACCGGCACCCGGCCCATCGCCTGAGGGGTCCCCGGGCGAGCGGCCGGGAGGCAGCATCCCGCCGCCGTCGGCGTGACGGCGCTGTCCGTCGCGGACTTGTCATACTGCCGAGGCGCCTGGGGGCGTAGCTCAGTCGGTTAGAGCGCCGGCCTGTCACGCCGGAGGTCGCGGGTTCGAGTCCCGTCGCTCCCGTTTCCGCCCGCTGAACGCGGGCGGTCTGCGTTCCAGGGACATGTGCGCACCGCGCCCGGCACCCCGGCGCTGCCCAGCATGCGAGAATCAGGCGTCATGAGCTCCAAGACTCCGAAGACCACCCCCGGCAGCGGCGGTGGCGACGCCAAGCGGCGCAACATCATCCTTGCCTCGATCGTCGGCGTGGCCGTCGTCGTGGTCGCCCTCGTGATCATCCTCAGCTCCGGCGGCAGCGATAACAAGACCTCCGGCGGGTCCAGCGCCGGCGGCACCCAGATCCAGGGCGTCACGGAGAGCAAGGCGATGCTCGACGGCATCGCGCAGGAGGGGCGCTTCCTCGGCGACCCGAAGGCGAAGGTCACGATCGTCGAGTTCAACGACCTCCAGTGCCCGTTCTGCAAGGAGTTCGCGGTCACGACCCTGCCGGTGTTGATCGACAAGTACGTCCGCACGGGCAAGGTGCGCATGGAGCTGCGCACGCTCGCGTTCATCGGCCCCGACTCCGAGAAGGGCGCTGAGGGCGGCGCCGCTGCGAGCGCGCAGAACAAGGAGTGGGACTACACCGACCTCTTCTACCGCAACCAGGGCCAGGAGAACACGGGCTACGTGACGTCCGGGTTCCTCGACGGGCTCTACAAGGCTGCCGGGATGGACGTCACGGCCGCGGGCACGTTCGCCGCGAGCGCGAAGGCCAAGCTGCCCGCCGCGGAGGCGCAGGCCGAGGCCGGCAAGTACGGGATCTCGAGCACCCCGTCGTTCGTCATCGGCCTCACCGGCGGCCCGTACGAGAAGCTCGAGGTCAATCTCAGCGACGAGAAGGGCTTCAGCGCGGCGATCGACGCGCTGCTGAAGTAGCCCGCACGCGGGTACCACGACGTGTCGGGCGGCCACGGTCGCCCGACCGTCCCCAGCGCCCGCGTGCGAGGATGAAGACCCGCAAGGAACCCTCTGGCGGCCCACAATCAGGAGCCTCACAGCACCATGTCCGACAACAGCTTCGGCGCCCGGTCCACCCTCGACGTCGGTGACCGGTCCTACGAGATCTTCCGCCTCGATGCGCTCCAGTCGCGCTTCGACGTCGCACGCCTGCCCTACTCGCTGAAGATCCTGCTGGAGAACCTCCTGCGCACGGAGGGCAACGGGTCCGTGACGGCGTCCGACATCGCGGCGCTCGCGTCGTGGGACGCCGAGGCCGCGCCGAGCACGGAGATCGCCTTCACCCCGGCGCGCGTCGTGCTGCAGGACTTCACCGGCGTGCCCGCCGTCGTCGATCTCGCGGCGATGCGCGACGCAATGGCGCACCTCGGTGGCGACCCGGCGAAGATCGAGCCGCTCGTCCCCGCCGAGCTCGTCATCGACCACTCCGTCCAGGTCGATGCCTTCGGCACGCCCGACGCCTTCGCGATCAACGCCGGGCGCGAGTTCGAGCGCAACCGCGAGCGCTACCAGTTCCTCAAGTGGGGCCAGCAGGCCTTCGAGACCTTCAAGGTCGT
>CAFBMX010000017.1_pt1 | contig 7318 bp, 6 predicted proteins | sample 7269091 | NCBI WGS metagenome assembly CAFBMX01 (sample SAMEA6814077, study PRJEB35770) | freshwater metagenome | biome: Freshwater; feature: Freshwater reservoir; material: water | place: Czech Republic | collected 2017-05-23 | depth 30m m | reverse complement strand
TCCTCGTCTCCGGCTCCGGAGAGCATCGGGTCGAAGCGGCCGATGCGCGCGATGGCGCTGCTGCGGATCGCGAGGTTCGCGCCCCAGGCGTGCGTGCAGTCGGTGTCGTGAGGGCCGAAGTCCTGCTCGGTCACCGGCCCGCGCTCGCGCCCGCAGACGCGCAGCTGCGCGCCCTCGGAGCGGTAGCGGATCGGCCCGGTGAGCACGCCGGCCTCGTCCGGCAGCGCCGCCGCGGCGCCGAGCAGCGCGTCGAGCCAGCCGTCGTCGACGGCGACGTCGTCGTCGAGGAAGACGATGAGGTCGGCCTCGCCCGCCGCGTCGAGCCCGGCATTGCGCGCGACGTTCAGCCCGTGGCCGTGCTCGGGGACGACGTAACGGGCGCCGTGGCGCGCCGCGACATCCTGCGTGGCGGCGTGCGGGCCGTCGTCGACGACGATGAGCTGCGCCCCGGCGCGCGCGGCCTGTGGAGCGGCCGAGGCGAGTGCCACATCGAGGTACGCGGGGCGATCCCTCGTGGGGATCACGATCGCTGCGGAAGGCGGCATCGGGTCGGCTCACGGTAGCTTGGCCGGGCGTCGTGATCCTCCTGTTGCACAACCGGTACCGCACGCTCGGAGGCGAGGAGCGGGTCGTCGAGGAGCTCGCGCGGATCCTGCCGGAGCGGCTCGGCGAACCGGTCGAGGTCTTCGAGCGCGACAGCGCGCGGCTCTCCCGCGGCGCAGCGGCGCGCGGCCTGCTGCGCGGCGGGCTCGATCCCGATGAGGTCGCGCAAGCGGTGCGGCGCACCGGGGCGCGCGTCGTCCACGCGCACAATCTGCTGCCGAGTCTCGGCTGGCGCGCGCTCGAGGCGGCGCGTGATGCCGGCGCCCGCACGGTCCTCACGCTGCACCAGTACCGCCTCGTCTGCGCGGTCGGCACCTGCCTCGACGCGACGGGCAGCGACTGCGTGCGCTGTCACGGCCGCAACACCCGCCCCGGGATTCGCCACGGCTGCCGCGGCTCGCTCCCCGACGCCGTCGTCTACGCCGCCGCGCTCGCGCGCAACTCCGCGCGGCTCGTCGCATCGGCGGACGTCCTCACCGCGGTCAGCCCGTTCACGCTCCAGCGCCTGCACGAGCTCGGCGCGCCGCTCGACGGGCGCGAGGTCCACGTGGTGGCCAATCCGGTGAGCCCAGCGGAGCTCCACGCCGACCCGGCCACCGGGACGTACGCGATCTGCTCGGCGCGCCTCGCGCACGACAAGGGCGTGGACGTCGCCATCGAGGCGTGCGCCGCAGCGAGCGTGCCGCTCGTCGTCACCGGTCACGGCCCCGACGAGGAGGCGCTGCGCACGCTCGCCGCCCGGCTCGGTGTCGACGTGCGCTTCGCCGGGCGCGTCCCCGACGCCGAGCTCGCGCAGCTGCGCGCCGGTGCGGCGCTCGCGATCGTCCCGTCGCGCTTCGCCGAGACCTTCGGCCTCTCCGCTGCGGAGGCGATGGCCGCCGGCCTGCCGGTGGTCGCGAGCGACGTCGGCGCACTCGGCGACCTCCTGCCGCCCGAGGACCGCGCGCCGATGGGCGACGCCGCCGCGCTCGCCGCGCTCGTGCGCGCCCGCTGGGGCGACGCCGCGGCCGGGCAACGCAATGCGGCGCGCATCACTGAGCACGCGTCGCCGGATGCGGTGGCGCGCGCGCTCGGCGCGCTCTACGACGCACCGACGCACCGCTAGGTTGCGCGCATGACGTGGCTGCTGACCGGCGGGGCGGGGTACATCGGGTCGCACATCGCCCGCGCCTTCGTCGGCGCCGACATGCCGGTCGTCATCCTCGACGACCTGTCGACGGGCTACCGCGAGTTCGTCCCGGAGGGCGTGCCCTTCGTCGAAGGCTCTGTGACCGACCCTGAGGCCGTCGATCGCGCGCTCGGGCTCGGTGTCACCGGCGTCGTGCACCTCGCCGGCTGGAAGTACGCCGGCGTCTCCGTCGAGCGTCCGCTGCACTTCTACCGGCAGAACATCGTGGGGATGCAGGTCCTGCTCGAGGCGGTCGCGGGCCGCGGCATCGACCGCTTCCTCTTCTCGTCGAGCTGTGCGGTGTACGGCACGCCGGCGGAGCCGCGCGTCACCGAGGACTTCCCGACCGGCCCGGAGAGCCCGTACGGCGAGTCGAAGCTCGTCAGCGAGTGGATGCTGCGCGCCGTCGCCGAGGTGACGCCAGCGCTGCGCCACACCTCGCTGCGCTACTTCAACGTCGTCGGGTCGGGGGACCAGGCGCTCGTCGATCACAGCCCGTACAACCTCTTCCCGCAGGTCTTCCGTGCGATCGCCGCAGGCCGCCGTCCGACCATCTGGGGCGACGATTACCCGACGCGCGACGGGACCTGCATCCGCGACTACATCCACGTGAGCGATCTCGCGGACGCCCATGTGCGCGGCGCGCAGCGGCTCGACGCCGGCGACCCGTGCGCCGTGGCGTACAACGTCGGGCGCGGCGAAGGTTCGACGGTGCGCGAGGTGCTCGACGCGATGCTGCGCGTGACGGGCAGCGACCTCGAACCCGACGTCGGTCCCCGCCGTGCGGGTGACCCGACGGAGATCGTCGCCGACGCGACCCTCATCCGGCGCGATTGGGGCTGGCAGGCACGGCGCGACCTCGACGACATGGTGTCGAGCGCCTGGGATGCGTGGCAGCACGCGGGCGACGCGGGCGGCGGACGATGAGCATGGGGATCGGCCGGCGCCTGCGCGAGCGCGCACGCTGGCACCTCGGCCTCGGCTCGGCGCTCGAGCGGCTCGGGGAACTCGAGCAGGAGCTGCGCACAACGAACTCCCGCCATGAGGACCTGCGCCGCCGCGTGCGTGACATCGAGGAGCTCGCCGCCGCATCGGCGTGGACGCCGCTCCTGGCACCCTCGTCGACGCTGATCTCGATCGTCATGCCGACGCGCAACCGCGCGCAACTCTTGCCCGGGGCCGTGGCGACGATCCTGACGCAGAGCCACGCGAACTGGGAGCTGCTGATCGTCGACGACGCAAGTGACGACGACACGCCCGCGGTGATCGAGCAGCTGGGCGATCCGCGCATCCGCGGGCTCCGGAGTACGGGCGGCCCCGGCGCCTCCATCGCTCGGGCCGTCGCGCTCGAGCACGCGCGCGGCGAGATCGTCGCCTACCTCGACGATGACAACCTCATGGCCCCGGGGTGGCTCCACACGGTCGCATGCGCCTTCGATCGCGACCCGGCCCTCGAGCTCGCCTACGGCGCTCAGGTGCGCGAGGACGCGGACGGGCGGCCCGGAATCGAGTTCGTCCCATGGGATCGGGCCCTGCTCGAGCGGCACAACTTCATGGACCAGAACGTCATCGCCCATCGCCGCGGACTCGCCGGCATGCACTACGACCCCGCGCTGAAGTTCTGCTCCGATTGGGATATGGCACTGCGCGCGACGCGCGACACGACGCCGCTGGCGATCCCCGCAATCGCCGTGATCTACCGCGTCGACGCTCCCGGCCGCCTGAGCGAAGACCCTGCGGCGAGCGTCATGTGGCATGAGATCGCGCAGCGCGCCCGCGCCGCCGATCCGGCCTGAGGGCCTAGTCTCCGGCCCATGCCGACCGCCATCGTCACAGGCTCCGGCGGCCTTGTCGGCTCCGAGTCGGTCCGCCGCTTCGCGCGTGCGGGCTTCGACGTCATCGGGATCGAGAACGACTCGCGCGCCGCGTTCTTCGGGCCGTCGGCCTCGACGCAGCACGTCACGGACGCGCTGCTCGCCGAGCTCCCCGGCAGCTTTCGCAGCGTCGAGCTCGACATCCGTGACGCGGATGGCGTGAGCCGCCTCTTCGCGCAGCACGCGCCGGCCATCGAGCTCGTCATCCACGCCGCCGCGCAGCCATCGCACGACTGGGCGGCCTCGGACCCGCAGACGGACTTCGCCGTCAACGCGAACGGGACGCTCAACCTCCTTGAGGCGACGCGCACGCACGCCCCGGATGCGACCTTCATCCACCTCTCGACAAACAAGGTCTACGGGGATCTGCCGAACGCGCTGCCGCTGGTCGAGCAGGAGACCCGTCTCGAGCTCCCGGAGGACCACCCCTTCCATGCGGGCATCGACACCTCGATGTCGATCGACCGCGCGACGCACTCGCTCTTCGGCGTCTCCAAGGCCGCCGCCGACCTGCTCGTCCAGGAGTACGGCCGCTATTTCGGGATGCCGACCGTCTGCCTGCGCGGGGGGTGCCTCACCGGCCCGGGCCACGCCGGCGCGCAGCTCCACGGCTTCCTCTCGTACCTGATGCGCTGCACGGTCACGGGCGATCCGTACACCGTCTTCGGGTACGGCGGGCGGCAGGTGCGCGACAACCTGCACGCCGCCGATCTCGTCTCCGTCTTCGAGGCATTCCACGCCGCCCCGCGCGCCGCGGCCGTCTACAACATCGGCGGCGGCCGCGAGAGCAACTGCTCGATGCTCGAGGCGATCGCCCTGTGTGAGGAGATCGCCGGGCGCGAGCTCGACTGGACGCTCTCGGACGAGGCGCGCATCGGCGACCACCGCTGGTGGATCAGCGACCTGCGCGAGCTGCGCGCCGACTACCCCGCGTGGGGCCCGGTGCGCGACGTGCCCGCGATCCTGCGCGAGATCCACGACGCGAACGTCGCGTCCTGGACTGAACGCTGAGCGCCGGTCAACGCGCGCGGCGCTGGGCCAGCCACTCGCGCCCGACCCACCAGGCGAAGCGCGGGTTGTAGCGCGCGTAGCGTCGCCACAGGCGCCGCGGCTCGTGCGTGAGGCGGAACAGCCACTCAAGGCCGGCGCGCTGCATCCACGCTGGGGCCTGGGCGACCGCGCCGGAGAGGAAGTCGAAGGCGGCGCCGACCCCGACGAGGACCGGCGCGTCGAGCTGCGGACGCATCGTGCGCATCCACTTCTCCTGCAGCGGCACGCCGAGCCCGACCCAGACGATGTCCGGCTCCGCGGCGTTGATGAGCTCCGCCACCGCGCGCTGCTCGGCCTCGCTCAGCGCGCGGTAGAGCGGCTGGTGGCCGCCGACGATCTGGATGCCCGGGTAGCGCTCGCGCAGTTTGCGCGTGAGCTCCGCGAGGCGCTCTTCGCGGCCGCCGTAGAGGAAGATCCGCGCGCCGGTGTGCGCCGCGCGGGCGCAGGCGCGCTCCATGAGCTCCGGGCCGTAGATGCGCTCGCTCGCGTCGTTGCCGTAGGCGCGCAGCGCCCAGACGACCGGCTGGCCGTCCGGCACCGTGAAGCTCGCTGCGAGGACCGCCTCCATGAGCTCGGGGTCCTCCTGTGCGGCGGCGACGGTGTGCGTCGCGGCGACGCAGACGTACTCCCGGCTGCGCTGCGCGATCGCCGCGTCCATCCAGTCGAGGACGCCGTCGTAGTTTCCGACGGCGAGCGGGATGCCGAGGACCGGGGCGGTCGGGGGGCGGGCCGGTCCGGCATGCTGCATGGGGCGGAGCGTAGCTAGGCTGCGGCCGATGTCGCGCCGCGCGCTGATCACCGGGATCGCCGGGCAGGACGGGTCCTATCTGGCCGAGCTGCTCGTCGCGCAGGGCACAGAGGTGGTCGGCATCGACCGCGTTGGGCCGCAGGCGCCGAACCTCACGCAGCTCATCGGACGCGTCGAATTGCTGCAGCTCGACCTCGCCGATCATGGTGCGCTGCGGGAGCTCGTGAGCGGCCTTGAGGTCGACGAGATCTACCATCTCGCCGCGCCGAGCTTCGTCCCCGACTCGTGGGATGACCCGACCGACACGCTCGCCGCGATCGCCGGTGGCACCGCTGCGGTGCTCGCCGGTGCGCTCGCCGCAGCGCAGCGTCCGCGCGTCTGGGTGGCGGCGTCGAGCGAGGTCTTCGGCGACGCACCGCACAGTCCGCAGCGCGAGGACACGCCGATGCGCCCGCGCACGCCCTACGGCGTCGCGAAGCTCGCCGCGCTCGGCCTCGTGCGCACGCTGCGCGAGCACCACGGGCTCTTCGCCTGCGGAGGCATCACGTACAACCACGAGTCTCCGCGCCGCCCGGCGCACTTCCTGCCGCGCAAGGTCACGCGTGGCGCCGCCGCGATCGCGCTCGGGCTCGAGGACGAGCTCGTCCTCGGCGACCTTGCGGCGGTGCGCGACTGGAGCGACGCGCGCGACATCGTGCGCGCCGCCGTGCTCGCGCTGCGCGCCGATGCGCCGGGCGACTACGTCCTGGGGAGCGGCACCGGTCGGACCGTCGGGAACCTCGTGGACACCGCGTTCGCGGCGGCGGGGATCCCCGAGCGGGCCGCAAGCGCCGTGCGCGTCGACGAGCGCTTCGTGCGCCCGCGCGAGCCGGTCGCGCTCATCGCGGACACCGCCCGCGCCCAGCGGGAGCTCGGCTGGAAGCCGCAGATCGGCTTCGAGGCGATGATCGGCGCGATGGTCGCGACGGACCTCGCCGAGCTGCGCGCCGCGATCCGCCGCTAGGGCGCCAGCAGCTCGAGGTCCGTGCGGACCATCAGCCGCACGAGCTCCTCGAAGCTCGTGCGCGGCCGCCAGTCGAGGACGCGCTGGGCCTTCGACGCGTCGCCGATGAGGAGGTCGACCTCGGCGGGGCGCACGAACTCCGGGTTGATCGACACGTAGGGGCTCGGGTCACCGAGGCCCGCCTCGTCGAAGGCGAGCTCGAGGAACTCGCGCACCGTGTGCGTCTCGCCGGTCGCGACGACGTAGTCGTCCGCGGTGTCTTGCTGGAGCATGAGCCACATCGCCTCGACGTAGTCCTTCGCGTAGCCCCAGTCGCGCTGCGCGTCCAGGTTGCCGAGCTCGATCCGGTCGGTCAGGCCGTGGCGGATCGCGGCGGCGTGCCAGGAGATCTTGCGGGTGACGAACTCGCGGCCGCGGCGCTCGCCCTCATGGTTGAAGAGGATGCCGCTGGAGGCGTGGAGGTCGTACGACTCGCGGTAGTTGACGGTGATGAAGTGCCCGTACGCCTTGGCCACGCCGTACGGCGAGCGCGGGTGGAAAGGCGTCTCCTCGGTCTGCGGGGTCTCGCGGACCTTGCCGAACATCTCGCTCGACGACGCCTGATAGAAGCGCGCCTCCGGGCAGACCTCGCGCATCGCCTCAAGGACGCGCGTGACGCCGACGCCGGTGAACTCCGCGGTCAGCGTCGGCTGCACCCACGAGGTGCCGACGAAGCTCATCGCGGCGAGGTTGTAGATCTCCTGCGGGCCGGAGGCGCGCAGCGCGTCCACCAGCGAGCGCTGGTCGAGCAGGTCGCCCTGGTGGAGCGTGACGCTCCCGCGCAGGTGCTCGATCCGCTCGAAGGTCTCGGTCGAGGAGCGGCGCACCATGCC
>CAFBMX010000016.1_pt1 | contig 7661 bp, 4 predicted proteins | sample 7269091 | NCBI WGS metagenome assembly CAFBMX01 (sample SAMEA6814077, study PRJEB35770) | freshwater metagenome | biome: Freshwater; feature: Freshwater reservoir; material: water | place: Czech Republic | collected 2017-05-23 | depth 30m m | reverse complement strand
GGTGGACCTCGTGGTCGATCACTCAGTGCAGGTGGATTTCGCTGGCTCCGGTGACTCGCTGCAAAAGAACCTCGATCTGGAGTTCACCCGCAACCGCGAGCGCTACCAGTTCCTCAAGTGGGGCCAGCAGGCCTTCGAGACCTTCAAGGTCGTCCCGCCGGACACCGGCATCGTCCACCAGGTCAACCTCGAGTACCTCTCGCGCGTCGTCTTCGTGAAGGACGGCGAGGGCACGCCGCAGGCCTACCCCGACACGCTCGTCGGCACCGACTCGCACACGACGATGATCAACGGCCTGGGTCTCCTCGGCTGGGGCGTCGGCGGCATCGAGGCCGAGGCCGCGATGCTCGGCCAGCCGATGCCAATGCTCATCCCGCAGGTCATCGGCTTCCGCCTCGAGGGCCGCCTGCCCGAGGGCGCGACCGCCACGGACCTCGTGCTCACCGTCACCGAGATGCTGCGCAAGAAGGGCGTCGTCGGGAAGTTCGTCGAGTTCTTCGGCCCCGGCGTCGCCGGCCTGCCGCTCGCCGACCGCGCCACCCTCGGCAACATGAGCCCGGAGTTCGGCTCGACGTGCGCGATCTTCCCGATCGACGCCGAGACGATCCGCTACCTCGAGTTCACCGGCCGCCCCGCCGAGACCGTCGCGCTCGTCGAGGCGTACGCGAAGGAGCAGGGCCTCTGGCACGACGAGCACAGCGAGGAGGCGACCTTCACCGACACGCTGTCGCTCGACCTCAGCACCGTCGAGCCGTCGATCGCCGGCCCGCGCCGCCCGCAGGACCGCGTGCCGCTGCGCGTCGCGCAGGAGCGCTACCGCGAGGAGGTCAAGGGCTACGTCCATGACCCCATCGGCGCGCCCATCTCTGTGACGATGGCCGACGGCATCGCCACAGAACTCGCTCACGGCCACGTCGTGATCGCCGCGATCACGAGCTGCACGAACACCTCGAACCCCTCGGTGATGGTCGCCGCAGGCCTGCTCGCCCGCAAGGCGCGCGAGCTCGGCCTCACGCGACGTCCGTGGGTGAAGACCTCGCTCGCCCCTGGCTCGAAGGTCGTCACGGAGTATTTGGAGCGCGCCGGCCTGCAGGAGGACCTCGACGCCGTCGGCTTCAACCTCGTCGGCTACGGCTGCACGACGTGCATCGGCAACTCGGGTCCGCTGCCGGAGGAGGTCTCCGCGGCGATCAACGCCCACGACCTCGCGGTCTGCTCGGTGCTCTCCGGCAACCGCAACTTCGAGGGGCGCATCAACCCCGACGTGAAGATGAACTACCTGGCCTCGCCGCCGCTGGTGGTCGCCTACGCGCTCGCGGGGACCATGGACATCGACCTCGTCAATGACCCGCTCGGTCAGGGCTCGGACGGACAGGACGTCTACCTGCGCGACGTGTGGCCCACCACCCAGGACGTGGCGCAGACGGTCGAGCACGCCGTCCAGTCGGACATGTTCCGCAAGAGCTACGGGCAGGTCTACGACGGCGACGTCAACTGGAGCGGCCTCGAGGTCCCGACCGGCGACCGCTACGCATGGAGCGACGATTCGACGTACGTGCGCCGCCCGCCGTACTTCGACGGGATGCCGGTCGAGCCGCTCCCGGTGACCGACATCACCGGAGCGCGCGTGCTGGCCAAGCTCGGCGACAGCGTTACGACCGACCACATCTCTCCGGCCGGTGCGATCAAGCCGGAGTCGCCCGCCGGCCACTACCTCATGAACTTCGGGATCGGCGGCGACGTCGCGGCCGAGCCCGAGCACGAGGACCACAGCGCCCCGGCCGAGCTGATGCGTGATGTCAACGGCATCGAGCCGAAGGACTTCAACTCCTACGGCGCGCGCCGCGGAAACCACGAGGCGATGGTGCGCGGCACGTTCGCCAACATCCGCCTGCGCAATCTGCTGGCTCCGGGCACCGAGGGCGGCGTCACGCGTCACCTGCCCGGCGGCGAGCAGCAGTTCATCTACGACGCCGCCGAGCGCTACGCGGCCGACGGCGTGCCGCTCGTCATCCTCGGCGGCAAGGAGTACGGCTCCGGCTCCTCGCGCGACTGGGCAGCGAAGGGCACAAGCCTGCTCGGCGTGCGCGCTGTGATCGCCGAGAGCTTCGAGCGCATCCACCGCTCGAACCTCGTCGGGATGGGCGTCCTGCCGCTCCAGTTCCCGGAGGGTCAGAACGCCGAGTCGCTCGGCCTCACCGGCGAGGAGGTCTTCGAGATCACCGGGCTGGCCGGGCCGCTCAACGCGGGCGAGCTGCCGCGTACGGTGAGCGTGAAGGCCGATGACGTCGCCTTCGAGGCGGTCGTGCGGATCGACACGCCCAAGGAGGCGGACTACTTCCGCCACGGCGGGATCCTGCTCTACGTCCTGCGCCAGCTCGCCGCCCAGGGCTGAGTGCGGGGCACCGGCTCGTCAGGCGGCGAGGAAGCCGCCGACGAGCTCGTGGTACTCGGGCACGTCGAGCAGGAACGAGTCGTGACCCCACGGTGAGTCGACGTCCACGTGGCGGGCGTCGCAGCCCGCGGCGTGCAGTTCGCGCACGATGTGCGCCGAGTGCTCGGCGGAGAAGCGCCAGTCGCTCGTGAAGGAGACGGCGAGGAAGCGGGTCTGGTTGCCGCGCAGGCGGTCGCGCACGCCCGGCTCCTCGAACGGCTCGAAGTAGTCCATGGTGCGCGTGAGGTAGAGGTAGCTCAGCGCGTCGAAGCGGTCGAGAAAGCTCGCCCCCTGGTGGTGGAGGTAGTGCTCGACCTCGAAGTCCGGGCCGAGGCCCGCCGGGGCGTCCTCGACGCGCCGGGCGCGCCCGAACTTGTGCTCGAGCGACGCCTCGGAGAGGTACGTGATGTGCGCCATCATCCGCGCGACGGCGAGGCCGATGTTCGGGCCCCAGCCGCTGTCGTGGTAGGCGCCGCCCTGGAAGCCGGGGTCGCGCATGATCGCCTCGCGCGCGACCGTCGAGAAGGCGATGTTCATCGCCGAGAGCTGGGCGCTCGAGCAGATCGGCACGCACAGTTCCATCGCCTGCGGGTCGTCGATGGCCCACTGGAGCGCCTGCATCCCGCCGAGCGAGCCGCCGATCGCCGCGTGCAGGCGCTCGACCCCGAGGTGGTCGAGCAGTCGCCGGTGCACGGTGACAAGGTCGCGCACGCTGAACATGGGGAACTCGAGGCCCCGGCGGCGGCCGGTCGCGGGGTCGATGCTCGACGGGCCGGTGGTGCCCTGGCACCCGCCGAGGAGGTTCGGCGAGATGACGAAGAAGCGGTCCGTGTCGATTGGCCGGCCGGGGCCGATCAGCCGGTCCCACCAGCCGCGGCGCGCCGGGTCGCCGTGGTGGCCGGCGGCGTGCGCGTCGCCGGTCAGCGCATGGCAGACGAAGACCGCGTTCGAGCGGTCGGGATCGAGCTCGCCGTACGTCTCGTACGCGACCTCGACGGGCGCAAGCGTCGCGCCGGATTCGAGCACGAGCGGATCGTCCTCGGTGAAGAGGACGACCCGCTGCGTTTCAACCTGTCCGAGTCCCCCGGGGGTCATACCGGGAGCGATCGTATGGGGCGCGCCCGACTACCGCGCTGCGGCGAGGGCCTGATCGAGGTCGGCGAGGATGTCGTCGATGTGCTCGATGCCCACCGAAAGACGCACGGTCTCCTGCGTGACGCCGGCGGCGGCGAGCTCCTCCTCGTTGAGCTGCGAATGCGTCGTGGAGGCGTTGTGGATCGCCAGCGACTTCGCATCGCCGATGTTCGCCAGGTGGCTGAAGAGGTTCAGCCCCTCGATGAATCGCTTGCCCGCCTCGGCGCCGCCCTTGATCCCGAAGGTCACGAGCGCGCCGTAGCCGCCGGTGAGGACGCGGTCGGCGACGGCCTTGTATTCGCTCGACTCAAGGCCCGGGTAGGAGACCCACTCGACGGCGTCGTGCGCCTCGAGGTGCCGGGCGACGGCGAGCGCGTTGGAGAAGTGGCGCTCCATGCGCAGCGCGAGCGTCTCGACGCCCTGCAGGATGAGGAACGCGTTGAACGGCGAGAGCGCGGCGCCGGTGTTGCGCAGCAGCACCGTGCGCACGCGGCCGACGTACGCGGCCGGTCCGAGCGCGTCGCTCCAGGTGACGCCGTGGTAGCTCGGGTCGGGCTCGGTGAGACCGGGAAAGCGCTCCTTGTTCGCAACCCAGTCGAACTTGCCCGAGTCGACGACGATGCCGCCGATCGAGGTGCCGTGGCCGCCGAGGAACTTCGTCAGCGAGTGCACGACGATGTCGGCGCCGAGATCGAAGGCGCGCGTGCCGAGCGGCGTGGCGACCGTGTTGTCGAGGATCAGCGGCAGGCCCTGCGCGTGGGCGGCGTCGGCCCAGGCCGCGATGTCCATGACGTTCAGGCGCGGGTTGCCGATCGTCTCACCGAAGACGAGCCGCGTCTTGTCGTCCGTGAGGCGGGCGACGGCGTCCGGGTCGTCGGCGTCGGCCCAGCGGACCTCGATGCCGTACTGCGGCAGCGTGTGGGCGAAGAGGTTGTAGGTGCCGCCGTAGAGCTGGCTGACGGAGACGATGTTGTCGCCGGCGCGGCAGATGTTGAGGACGGCGTACGTGACGGCGGCCTGACCGGAGGCGGTGACGACCGATGCGAGGCCGCCCTCGAGCTCGGTGATGCGCTGCTCGAGCACGCCCCACGTGGGGTTCATGATCCTCGTGTAGATGTTGCCCGGCGTGGCGAGCGCGAAGAGGTCGGCGGCGTGCTGCGTGTCGTCGAAGACGTACGACGTCGTCTGGTAGATCGGGACCGCGAGCGCCTTCGTCGTGGGGTCGGGCGACTGGCCGCCGTGCAGCGCGATGGTCTCGGGACGAAGCTGATCGGTCATCTGCGGTGATGCTCCTTGATCCTGGTGGTCCGGCGGAAAATAGCCGAAAGCCGACCAGATATGTGTTCAATGCCTCGCCGGGGCGATGCCGCCGTCATCCGGCGGGCGGTGCCTTGCGTAGGCTGGGGAGATGAGCATCCCACCCGTCCTGCGCACACTTCTGACGGTCCCCGGCCCCTCCGGCCGCGAGCGCAGCGCAGCGCAGGCCTGGCGCGAGGCCGCCGGCGCCTTCGCGCAGGTGACCGGGGACGTGATGGGCAGCTCGACCGCGCGCGTCGCCGGAACCGCCGGCGGCCGGACGGTAGCCGTCGTCGGCCACATCGACGAGATCGGCCTGATCGTCACGCACATCGAGGACTCGGGCCTCCTGCGCTTCGCGGGCGTCGGTGGCTGGGACCCGCAGATTCTGGTCGGGCAGCGGATCGAGCTCGCAGCGCGCGACGGCGTCGTCCCCGGCGTGATCGGCAAGAAGCCGATCCACCTGATCAAGCCGGACGAGCGCTCCAAGGGCCCGGAGCTCACCGACCTGCACATCGACATCGGCGCGCGCGACGCTGAAGAGGCGCGCGGGCTCGTGCGCGTCGGTGACGTCGCCGTGATCAGCGGCGAGCCGCTCGAGCTGCCCAACGGCCGGGTCGCCTCGCGCTCGATGGACAACCGGCTCGGCTGCTTCGTCGCCTACGAGGCCGCGCGCCTGGTCGCGCAGGCGGGCGGCGCGCACGGGGACGTCGTCGCGGTCGCCGCCTCCCAGGAGGAGACGTCGCTCTCCGGAGCGGCGACGACCGCGCACGCGCTGCGCCCCGACATCGCGATCGTCGTCGACGTCACGCACGCGACCGACGTCCCCGGCGTGTCGGAGAGCGAACTCGGGAGCCACAAGCTCGGCTCCGGCCCGGTGATCGAGCGCGGGAGCGGGCTGCATCCGCTCGTCGCAGACCTGCTCGTCGAGGCCGCGGAGGCGGAGGACATCCCGCATACCGTCGCCGCCAACGGGCGCGCCACGGGCACCGACGCCGATGCGGTCCACCGCGCCGGCGCAGGGGTGGCGACCGGCCTCGTCTCGCTGCCGCTGCGGTACATGCACTCGCCGGTCGAGGTCGTCGAAATCGCCGACGTCGAGGCCGCGGCGCGCCTCATCGCCGCCTTCGCGCTGCGCCTGCCTGCCGACCTCGACCTCGTGCGCTAGCTCTGCTCCTCCTCTTCGACATCGACGGCACGCTCGTCGAGCGCACCGCCGCCTATCACCACGCGCTCGCGCTCTTCGATGCGATCGAGCAGGTCTGGGAGCGCGACGTGCGCGGTCACCGCGTCGAGGCGGCGGGGCGCACCGATCCGGAGATCACGCGCGCCCTGCTGCTCGCCGACGGAGCGACCGACGCGGAGGTCGACGGCGGTCTCGCGGCCTTCAGCGACGTGGTCGTCCAGCGCTACGCGCAGATCATCCCCGACAGCCTCGCGCACGAGCTGCTGCCCGGCGCGGCCGCGGTGCTCGAGGAACTCGCGCGCGACGAGACGATGCGCCTCGCCCTCGTCACCGGCAACCTCGAGGGGATCGCGCGCCTGAAGCTCGGCGCCGCCGGCGTCGGGCAGCACTTCGAGCACGGGCAGGGCGCCTTCGGCTCTGACAGCGAGGACCGCCTGCACCTGCCGCCGATTGCCCGGCTGCGCGCGGGACGCGCCTGGGGCGGGGGCGAACCGTGGCCGCGCGAGCGCACTGTCGTGATCGGCGACACGCCACGCGACATCGCCTGCGCGCGCGCCGACGGTGTCCACGTGGTCTGCGTCACCACCGGGTCGTACGGGGCGGACGAGCTCGCCGAGGCGGACGTCGTGATCGGCTCGTTCGACGAGCTTGGCGCTGCACTCGCGCCCTTCTGAGCGCTGACAGCATCAGCGCCTTTCAAGACTCATCTTGTTAAGGGATCGCGTCGCGGGGTAGCGGGCCAGCGTCTCTTCTGATACCGACACCCGTTCCCTCGCACAAAGGAAACACGGATGTTCCCCGCTCCCCGTAACCGTTTTGCCGTCAAGCGTTGGTTTCTGATCAGCGCGGCGCTCGTCGCGATGGCGCTGGTGACGGGCTCGCTCGCCACGGCGGATCCGCCGCCAGCAGGCAGCACCGTGACGGTCATTCCTGATCCTCAGTCGGTGACCTATGGGGACGCAGCTCCGGCCAACTACACCTTCACGCTGAAGGATGAGAACGGCGGGACGGTCAACCCGTCCGACCTCTCGGGCTACAGCGCGCCCAGCTGCACGGCCACGTACAGCCCGGGGGACGCGGCAGGGACAATCCCGATCACCTGCTCCGGCGGCGGCAGCGGCTTCAACGACTTCGGGTACGAGGCTGGCGACCTGACGGTTGCTAAGCGTTCGTTGACGGTGACTGCTGATGATGTGACGAGTGGCGTGACGTACGGTGATGCTGAGCCGGCGTCGTTCTCGTTTACGGTTGGTGGGGATGGGTTCTATGGCGCTGATGATTGGAGCGTTGACCCGGCCTGTGGTTCTGATTACGCGCAGGGTGATTCGGCGGGTTCGGCTTACACGATCACGTGCTCGGGTGGGGATCCGGGCGGTAACTACGAGGTCGCCTCTTACGTTGATGGGGGCCTGACGGTTGCTAAGCGTTCGTTGACGGTGACTGCTGATGACAAGTCGGTGAAGTACGGCAGTTCGGCTCCGGCGTACACGTTTACGGTTGGTGGGGATGGGTTCTATTCGACGGACACGTGGGCTGCGAGCGGGACCCCGGTCTGCTCGAGTGATTACACGCCGTCGACGTCGGTCAGCAATTCGCCGCGCAGCATCACGT
>CAFBMX010000015.1_pt1 | contig 8570 bp, 7 predicted proteins | sample 7269091 | NCBI WGS metagenome assembly CAFBMX01 (sample SAMEA6814077, study PRJEB35770) | freshwater metagenome | biome: Freshwater; feature: Freshwater reservoir; material: water | place: Czech Republic | collected 2017-05-23 | depth 30m m | reverse complement strand
GGCTTTGCGCCCCGCCACGCAGTCCCCAGCCGCATGATGATCTTCGTCGTCGCCGTACCCGCCGGCCCGCAGCCATGCGGGATCGTGAGTGTGAGCGTCCCGCTCTTGCCGGCGACCGCTCGCTTTCCGTAGAGGCCGAGCGTGGCGTGCGCATCCGCCCCAGCGACAGCGACCAGCGACCCAGCCGTCGTGGCGAGAAGCGCAAGCGCGCAGAGAGCAAGGCGACGGGGTCGGTGTGAACGGCTGACGCTGAGGTCCATGCCAAGAAGCTACCGAACCAAGTGATTCCCGCTCGATCCGCCACGATGTCCCGATGACCCGTCGCCGCGCCCTCGCCGGCAGCATCGGCTTCCTCTTCGTCGGGCCGCTCCTTGAGGCCGGCATCGGCCCGTACGTCGTCACCGGCGGCTTCGAGCGCGGGGACGGCGCCCTCGACCACGTCGTGTTCACGGTCGTCGGCCTCGTGCTCGTCGTGCTCGGCGCCCTCGTCGTCGCGGCGTGCATCGCGCGCTTCATCGCCGATGGGATCGGCACGCCATCGCCGCTCGCCCCGCCGCAGCGGCTCGTCGCCCGCGGGCCCTACCGATTCGTGCGCAACCCGATGTACGTCGCCACCGCGGCGCTGATCACAGGCGAAGGGCTCCTGATCGCCCGGCCGATCCTGCTGATCGCAGCAGCGCTCTACGTCGTCGCGCTGGCGATCGTCGTGCGCCGCTCGGAGGAGCCGCTCCTCGCTCGCCGCTTCGGCGCTTCGTGGGAGGACTACCGCCGCAACGTGCCCGGCTGGATTCCGCGCCTCACACCGTGGCGCGCGGACGCCTAGGCGTCAGACGCCCGTCCAGTCGCGCCCGAACCAGCGCTTCACGCGGCTGCGCCCGAACTCGGCCTTGTCCTGCGTGACCTCGGGGGACGGGCCGACGAGCGAGCCTGTCGGCGGCTCGCCCGCGGCGAAGCGGATGTCGATGCGGGCCACCTCGTCGTGGCCGAACTCGACGTAGCACGTGCCCCGCCCGTCGTACTCGGCCGAGGGCTCCTCACCGCGCAGCGTGGCGATGATCCGCTGGGCGGCGACGATCGCCTGCCCCTCCGAGAAGACGCCGGCCTTGGGCGTGCCGGTCGCCGCGACGTCGCCGACCGCATAGACGCCCGGGAACTGCGTCTCCATCGTCAGCGGATCCACCGGCACGTACCCGTCGACGCACATGCCCGCGTCCTGCAGGACGGCGGGCGCCGCGTGAACCGGCACGCCGAGGAAGAGGTCGTACGGGATCTCCTCGCCGTCACCGACCACCACGACCTTGCGCTCCGGGTCGAGCGACGCGACCGGCGAGTCGGGCCGGAAGGCGATCCCACGCTCGGCGAAGGCGGCGAGGATCGCGGCGGAGGCGTCGGGCGCCGGCGGGACGGGCCGCGGGAGCGGCAGCAGGAGCGTCACCGTCGAGCGGTCGAGCAGCCCGCGCTCCTTCAGCAGGTCGTGCACGAGCATCGCCGTCTCGCTCGGCGCGGGGACGCACTTGTAGGGCGCGCTGGCGACGCCGATGACGACGTTCCCGCCCGCGAAGGTCTCGAGCACCTCGCGGGCGGCGAAGGCGCCGGCGTTCGTATAGAACTCGTGGCCGCCCTCGAGCAGCCCCGGCGTGGCCTGCGGGAAGAGCGCGGCGCCGAGCGCGACGACCATAATGTCGCCGGCGAAGGTGCCTGCGTCGGTCTCGACGCTGCGCGCGATCGGAGTACCGTCTGTGCCGTGCTGCGCCTGCGCCACATCTCCCGAACCGCCGCGTCCATCGCCGTCGCGGCGGTCGTCGTCGTCATCGCCATCATCGCCTTCGTGGCGCTCCGTCCGGGCGATGAGCCACCCGTTGCGCAGCGTGCCCCGGCCGCAGCGCCGCAGCAGACCGCGACGCAACCCGCGCCGGCGCGGGCACCGGCACGCATCGTCATCAAGAACGGCGCCCCGGTCGGTGGGGTGCGCGAACTCACCGTCCCGCAGGGGGGCGCGATCCGGTTCAGGGTCGAGTCCCCGGAGCCGGTCACCGTCCACCTCCACGGCTACGACATCGAGCAGCCCGCGGCCGCGGGAGCGCCGGTCGTCTTCAACGTCGAGGCGACCATCACCGGCGTCTTCGAAGTGGAGCTCGAGGAGCTCGGCGTCCAGATCGCCAAGGTCAGCGTCGAACCGTGATCGCGCGGGAATCTGCGTGCAGGAGAACGTCGATCCTCACGTAATCTTCAGGTTTACGCGGTGTAGTCCGATACAGACCGGGTAGCCCAATGTCAGATTGAGCCGCTTTGGACGACCGCAACGTAGGAAGCGCAGGACGGTGATGTGCCCTTCGCCGGCCTCAGCATCGCCCGTCGGCCGTACGTCTTCTCAGGAGGCGACGGCACGAACGGGGGGCGAGGTTGCATGCGCAACGATAATGGGCTAAAATCCGACCCCGGATATCGGATATGGAAACCACGCTGAACATCACCACGAACCTTCCCGACGAAATCCGCGAGCCCACGACGGTCGCGGACCCTGTCGATCAGCTCCTGCGCCGTGCTGCGCAGTACCGGCTGCTGCGCCCGCATGAGGAGCTTGAGCTCGCCAAGCGGATCGAGCGCGGCGACCTGCGCGCCAAGGAGCTGCTCATCAACTCCAACCTGCGCCTCGTCGTCTCCATTGCGCGCCGCTACCAGGGCCTCGGCCTCGGCATGTCGGACCTCGTGCAGGAGGGCATGATCGGACTCATCCGCGCCGCGGAGAAATTCGACTGGCGCAAGGGCTTCCGCTTCTCGACCTACGCGACGCTGTGGATCCGTCAGGCGATCCAGCGCGGTCTCGACAACACGGCCCGCACCGTCCGCCTTCCCGCGAACGTCGCGCAGCAAACCCGCAAGGTCGACCGCGTCGCGGCCGATCTCGCAGCCAAGCTCGAGCGCGACCCCACGGCCGAGGAGATCGCCGCCGAGACGGGCTTCGAGCCCGACGAGGTGGAGCGCCTCCGCAAGCTCGACTCGCGTCCCGCGAGCCTCGATGCGCGCGTCGGCAACGAGGACTCCGCGACGCTCGGCGAACTGCTCGACAGCAACGCCCCCACCCCTGAGGACGAGGTCGGGCGCGACGATGTCGCCCAGCAGCTCGACCTCGCACTCGCCGAGCTGCCCGCCGACGAGCGCGCGGTGATCGACCTGCGCTTCGGCCGTCACGGCGAAGCTCCGCACACGGCAGCCCAGGCCGGTCGTCGCCTCGGCGTCAGCACCGCCGAGGCCCAGCGCCTCGAGCAGCGCGCTCTGACGCGCCTGGCGCGCCTCGAGCGCGTCGCCGCCCTGCACGAGGCAGCCTGAGCCAGCGGCCGCGAGGCCGTGCACCCAACGTCCTGAGGGCCCGCCACCGCGGGCCCTCAGCAATTCGGGCCTTGGAGCTCAGCCGCTGACCGTGACGGCGACCACCCGCGAGCGCCCTTCGGCGAAGGGGTGGTCCGGGCGCGGCGCGACCCGCAGCCGGAAGCGGTAGGTCACGGATCCGCCGACCGTCGCGGTGAAGCGGTAGGAAGCGTGCCACCAGCCATAGCGATCGCAGCGCAGTCCCTCGGTGCGAACCGGCTGCCAGCGGCCCTTGAGCGGGTTGTACCCCTGGAGTTCGAGCTCGCGCCCGTCCGCGGGAAGATGGCCGCCGAGGACCCGCCCGCGGAAGTGCACCGACTGCCCGTTGCGCAGGGCCGAGCGGTCGCTGATGATCGTCGCCTGCGCCGGGACGGCAACGACGAGCTGGCGGCTGATCGCGCCGAGGCTGTCGTCGCCGCCGGCGACGACGAGTCGCAGACGGCGGCTCGGTCCGCTGCCGGCGCTCACGCGCACGCGGCCGAGGGCGTCGGTGACTGCTCGGCGCACGGTCCGCCATTCACCCATCCCGATGCGCTCCTCGAGGCGCATGGCGCGTCCGGCGGCCGGCTGCCCGTTCACGCCGAGCAGACGCCCGCGGACGACCACGGGCGCCCCGACGGGAACCGTACGGCGTGCTGCGCCGGCCGCCGCCTCGAGCGAGGCGTTGAGGTCCATTGAGCGGCGCAGCGGCAACTGCAGGGTCGCCTGGCCACCATGGCCGTCCCAGCGCTCGACGACGCCGCTGTTCCCCGCGCAGTCGGTGAGGCGGATCCGCACCGCGTAGCGCCCCGAGGTCAGTCGGTCATCGGGAACGGTGCCAGCGACCTCGCCGTGCGCAACGCTCGCCTCGAAGCGCCGCCAGCTCGTGGTCCCCAGGCGCCGGAGCTCGAGCTGCGCCGCCTCGACGCACCCCTCGTCGACCCGGGCGCGCAGGCGGCGCGGCTCGGACGCAGCGGGGCGGATCAGTCGACCATCGGGGTCGTGCCGATCGACCCGCACCGTGAGCGCCGTCGGCGCGCTCGCATTTCCGGCAGCATCGAAGGCGCGCACGGTGATCACGTGGATCCCGTCGTCACCGACGACGAGCCGCGCGCGCGGCCCCGCCCGGACGATGACCGGCCCATCATCGACGCGCAGCTCGAGCCGGCCGCTGGCCATGCCGGCGAGCCCAGCCTGGTCGCGCCCCTCGGCGGTGAGCGTCACGGCGCGGCCGAGCCAGTGCTCGGCGCCGTTGGTCACGCCATCGGCGTCGACGAGGACCTCTGGCGCGGTGCGGTCCACGCGTACGAGCACTGTGCCGACGGCTCCCGCGACCCCGGCGCCGCTGACCGCGCGTGCCCGCACCACCGTGACGCCCTCCGGCAGATCGGCAAGGCGCGCCTGCGTGCGGGAGCCCGCGTGCGTCGGAGTCATCCCGGGATCACCGGCACCCTCGACGAGGGCGAAGCCCGCGATGCCCGAAGGCCCCGGATCGGCCCCCGGTGCGAGGTCGACGAGCCCCACCGCGGTGCCACCCGTCCAGGCGGCGACATCGAGCCGAGGCGCGGGCGGCACGGCGTCATCGAAGCGGATCGGATCCGACCACGGACCGGGATCCCCGGTGCGCAGCGCGTCGGTCGCCGTCGCTCGCAGCCGCCAGGTTCCAGGCGCGGGGATGTCGATCGCGAGCTGCTCCGGATTCCCTGGAACGGTGCCGGTCGCGCAGCTCTCGCCGGTGGCGGGGCAGAGTTCCCACGTCACCGACTGGACGCCGGAGCCACCCGCGCCGTCATCGGCGCCGAGCGCAGCCTGAACCCGGCGGTCGCTGCGCCACGCTGCCCCGCCATCGACCTGCGGGGTCCCGACCGTCGGCGGCGTGTTGTCGATCGCGACGGTGACGCGCTGGAGCGTCGGGTTGCCGCCGGCGTCGACCGCGCGCAGCACGAGGTCCTGCGTGCCGTCCGGGAGCCTGCGCGTGTCGATCGTGACGGGATGCGTCACCACCGCTGGGCAGGGGGCCATGGCGAACTCATCGCAGGCGAGGTCGCGGGCACCGAGCCCCAGACCCCCGGCTTCGAGCGCGACCCGCCGCACGCCGGCCCCATCGCGGGCCTCGAAGGCGAGCGTGCGCTCCCCAGCGATCCAGCCGGCCTCCAGCGCCGTGCCGCGCGCGCCCCCGATGGTCGGAGCAGCGTCGTCGCGCACATCGAGCAGGACCGAGCGCAGTGTGGCGACGCCGCGCAGGCGGTCGCGCTGGCAGCCGGCACGCGCCTGGCAGACCACAGCCAGCTGGACGCTCGCGGCGTCGAGGCTCAGGGCGATCGGCAGCCCGGGCGGGCCCGCCCACGAGCACGCCCACACCGTGCCGCACCAGACGTAGCGGGACCCATCGACCATGACGCCGGCGCGCCACCCGGCGAGCGAGCTCGTCCCCATGTCGTCGTAGGCGCTCGCCTCTGCGCGCAGGCCGACGATCCGCGTGCCCGGCGCCGCTGTCGCTCGGAGCCCGCCGAGCGTGCCGACAGGCGCGACGGTGAAGACGTCGAACGGTCCGCGCAGACTGTTGCGCGCGCGCATGCCGAGGAACTGCGTCGTCGAGCACGAGGCCTCGGCCGCGACCATCGCGGTGTCGCCCCACCCGCTGAACGCGTGATTGACCCCGCGCGCGTCGCATGCGCGCACCTGGTAGCTCCCGGCGCTCGCGCCCGCCGGAAAGAGCCCCGTGAGCGACGTGAGCAGGAGGGCGAAGAGGAGATGGCGGCGGCGGTGCATCAGCGGTCCTTGTGTCGATCGGCGACCTGTCCCAGGGACCGGTCATGACCTGTCTCCTAGTGCGCGGGCCGCGGGTTCTTCTCCCCCTCCCATCGAAGCGCGAGCGTAGGTCGCACAGCCCGGCGAGCGCCAGAGGTGTGGACGGATGCTCGACACCTGTCGCAGATGTGCAGCGGATGACTCCTGAACCTGTCGTGCCGAGGTCGATCGCCCCTCCCGGGACGTATCGTCAGCGAGACCACCACCGACCGAGAAGGACGCACCGACATGATCGAGCAGGGCCAGCAGGCACCCGACTTCACGATTCCCGATCAGGACGGCGCGCCGTTCACGCTGTCATTGCTTCGCGGGAAGCACGTCGTCCTCTACTTCTATCCCAAGGCCTCGACGCCGGGCTGTACGACGCAGGCCTGCGGTGTACGGGACCACCTCCCCGCATATGAGGAGGCAGGCGCGGTCGTGCTCGGCGTCTCACCCGACCCCGTGAAGAAGGTGAAGAAGTTCCACGCCGATCAGGGGCTGAACTTCACGCTGCTCGCCGACGAGGACCATGCCGTCTGCGAGGCCTTCGGCGTGTGGGCCGAAAAGTCGATGTACGGCAAGACCTACATGGGCGCGCAGCGCGCGACATTCATCATCGACCCGGAGGGCATTGTGCGCCACGTGATCGCGAAGGTCAGCCCGAAGACGCACGACGACGAGGTTCTCGCCCTGCTCGCAGGATGAGGCCATGACCCCGGGAGCTCCGCGCACCTTCCCCGCCCTCCAGGTACGCAGCCTCGACGGGCGACTGCTGCAGCTCCCTGCCGACCTGCCCGGCGAGCTGAACCTCATCATCCTCGCCTTCGAACGCCGCCAGCAGGACGACGTCGACTCGTGGCTTGCGGGGCTCGCCGGCCTTGCAGAGGAGCATCCGCAGATCGAGCTGCTCGAGCTGCCGTGCATCTCACGCCGCTGGACTGCCGCCCGCTGGTTCATCGACGGCGGGATGGCCGCGGCGATCAAGGCGCCGGAGGCCCTGGCGCGCACGCTCACCGCGTACACCGATGTCGACGCGGTCCTGCTCGCGCTCGGGCACCCAGGACGTGACGCGATCTGTCCGCTGCTGACCGACCGATCCGGCACCGTCTTCTGGCAGGGCGCGGGGCCGTACCAGCCCGCGCTCGCGCGCACGCTGCGCGAGACGCTGCGCGGCGTCCCCCGCCGGTCCTAGGCTCCAGCGCAGTGGTCAAGTACCTCGGATCCAAGCGCGTGCTCGTACCGCTGATCGAGGAGCTCGCGCGGCGCATCCCCGCGACGACGGCGTGCGACCTTTTCGCCGGCACGACCCGCGTCGGTCAGGCACTGCGGCACGCCGGCATGACGGTCCATTCGAACGACCTCGCGACCTATAGCGAGGCGCTCGGGCAGGCCTACATCGCTGCCGACGACCGCGCGCTCGACCGCGAGCGTCTGCGCGGTCTGCTGGCCGAGCTCAACGCGCTCCCCGGGCGCGACGGGTACGTCACGCGCACGTTCTGTGAGGAGGCGCGGTTCTTCCAGCCGAAGAACGGCCGCCGGATCGACGCCATCCGCGACCGGATCGATGAGCTCGACCTGACGCCCATCGAGCGCGGCACGCTGCTCACGAGCCTGCTCGAGGCCGCCGACCGGGTCGACTCGACCTGCGGCGTTCAGATGGCCTACGTCAAGCGCTGGGCCCCCCGCGCCGAGCGCGACCTCCAGCTGCGCGAGCCGGTCCCCGTCGACGGGCCCGCAGGGGCCGTGACGCGCCTCGATGCCAACGAGCTCGCGCCGGCACTCGCGGACACCGAGCTCGTCTATCTCGACCCGCCCTACAACCAGCATTCGTACTACTCGAACTACCACGTCTGGGAGACCCTCGTGCGCTGGGACGCGCCCGAGCACTACGGCGTCGCCTGCAAGCGCATCGACTGCCGCACGACCAAGAGCCCTTACAACAGCAAGCGCACCGCATGGGACGCGCTCGAGCGCCTCGTCCTGGCGATCGAGTCCCCGTGGATCGTCCTGTCCTTCAGCGATGAGGGCTTCCACGACGGTGCGCGGATCGGCGAGCTGCTCGCGGATCGCGGGCACGTCGGCGTGATCGGCGTCGACCACGCGCGCTACGTCGGGGCGCGCATCGGCATCCACAACCCGGCGGGCGAGAAGGTCGGGACCGTGAGCCACCTGCGCAACCGCGAGAGCCTGTGGGTCTGCGGCCCGAGCCGGTCGGCCGTGGCGCAGGTCCTCGAGGGCCTCGGGACCATGCAGACGCCGCAGGCCCGCGCGGCATAGGGTCCCTGCCGCGATGCCCAGTACTCCCGCCGCGGTGATCTTCGACAACGACGGACTGACCCTCAACACCGAGGACCACTGGACGCGCGCCGAGGTGATCCTCTTCGAGCGCCATGGACGGACCTTCACGCACGATCACAAGCTGCAGCTCG
>CAFBMX010000014.1_pt1 | contig 15204 bp, 17 predicted proteins | sample 7269091 | NCBI WGS metagenome assembly CAFBMX01 (sample SAMEA6814077, study PRJEB35770) | freshwater metagenome | biome: Freshwater; feature: Freshwater reservoir; material: water | place: Czech Republic | collected 2017-05-23 | depth 30m m | reverse complement strand
GGAGGTTCGCGCCGACGAAGACGCGATCGCCGTTCTCGATCTGCGCGGCGACGTAGCAGGCGAGCAGCTCGCCGATGCTGAAGTCCGCGTCCGTCATGCCCACTCCTCCAGCTCGTGCAGACGTCGCAGGCCGATCACCTCAAGATATTCGAGGAGCGACTGCGGGCCCAGGACGTACCGCTCGAGGTAGGCCTCAAAGGCGCTGCGGTCGCCCTTGCGGGCGGCCTCCGCGGCCTGGATGTACTCGTTCAGGTGCGCCTCGTCCACGAGGTGGTGACCGGGGCTCGAGAACGGATGGGCGCCCCACGGCGCGCGCACGACGCCGTCGGCGTACGGGATCGACGTCTTCGCCGGGTCCGCGCGGATGTGCTCGTTGGGCACGAGTCGCTCGGTCGTGACGATCGTCCGGGCCGCCGCGCGGAAGAGCGCGCGATCGCCGAACCCGGACCCCTCGTGCTGCGCGAGGCCATACCGATCGGCGCGCGCGACGTGCAGGAACGCGATGTCGGGCCGCAGGGCGGGGACGGCGAGCAGCTCCTCGCCGGTGAACGGATCGTTGAAGACCTTCAGCTGGGGGTTGAGCTCAGGGATTGAGGTCCCGATCCCCGCCTTCCAGGGCAGGAACGGGAGTCCCTGGCCCGCCGCGCGCAGGCCGGCGTAGAAGATCCCCTCGTCGCACTCCCAGACGCGGATGGCGCCGCTCTCAGCGGCGTGCCGGAAGAACGGCCCGATGCTCACGAGCGCCTCGCCCGTGACCGAGCTCGTAACCACCTCGTCCGCGACGCCCGCGCCGATCAGCAGATCGAGGTCGAGGCCGGAGATCGCAGACCCGATGACGCGCAGACCGCGGATCCCGCGGCGCACGAGGCCGCGGACGATCATCATCGGATGCGCCGCGGTGTTGAAGCCGCCGATCGCGACGGTCATCCCGTCGCGGACGAGATCGAGGGCCTCGTCCTCCGTCATCAGCACCGATGTCCGCCGCGGGCCGCTCATGCGCGGGCCGCCTCCGCGGCGGCGATCCGCTCTTGCGCATCGCGACGGAGCTGCTTGAACTCCAGATGCCGCGTGGCGAGCGGGTCGACGACCGTGCGCAGCACGTCGAGCTCCAGCGCCGTCGGCGGATCGGAGCTCGGGACATCATCGGGGACGACGAGCTCGAAGCCGGTCGCGGCGACCACCTGATCCACGTCGACCCCCGGATGCACCGACCGCAGGCGGGCGCGGCGATCCGGCGTCTCGAAATCCATGACGCAGAGCGGTGTTATCACCGACGCCGGGCCGCTTCCCGGCGCGCCGATCCGCTCGCGCCACGCGCCGCCCTCGACATGCCCGGTCCCGGTGCGGTACCCCAGCTCCCGCGGGAACACGCGCTCGTCATGCTCGGTGACGTAGAGAACGACCCTCCCCACGAGCACCATCGCGTCGGCGACGGCGATCCCATGAAAACGGTGCTTAGGGGCCTCGCGCGAGCCGATGATGCTCGTATTGACATTGCCGACGGCATCGATCTGCACCGGCCGCAGGAATTGCAGGTCGGCCCCTCCGCGCAGCGTGAGGCTCATGATGTCGTAGTGGCTCATCAGTCCCCGTGAAGGGCTGCACGCGAGTTGCGGCTCGGTCATCAGCCGGCCGAGGTCGGTGACGGCCGGGGAGACGGAGTTGAACTCCGTCCCGAGATAGAAGAACTCCAGGCCGGGGGCATGCGTGTGCTTGGCGAGCATCAGCGCGGCGCCGGCCAGCGGCACCACCGCGCCGTGGTTGATCCAGTCGCCGTCGTGGATCTCCCGAGCCATCAGGACGCACATGAGTTCGTCGAGCTCGAAGCCATCAGGCATCGGTGCTCTCCTCCCCATGCGCCCAGTGCGCCAGATACTCCTCGAGCGCTGCGCCGCCGGCTTGCGCAGCGGGCAGGTAAGCGCCGGTGACGTGCTCGACATCGGGCCGGTAGCACCCGTGCATGCCGGCCGGCCAGGCCCCGCGCGGGCAATGCACCACATGGCTCACCTCGCGACCGGTGACGGCGACCCGGGCGGGGTCGCGCGGCGAGCCGATCTCCTCGGCACAGACGATCGTCATCGTGGCGACGCGGGCGATGAGGTGGTCGTAGTCCCAGACGAGATCGGGCTCCTCTGGCAGTTCGACGTAGCCGTCGGCGTCCGCGCGCGCTACCTGCAGCACGGCCACGTCCAGGCGCATCGCCGGGATCGCGAGCAGGCGAGCGCCGGAGTACGGATCCTCAATCTCCGCGAAACCCAGGTCGGCCGCGATGTCCGATCCCCAGGGCGTCTTCCACGGGATGAACGGCAGTCCCATGTCCGCGGCTCGCAGCGCTGCCATGAACGAGAACTCGCTGTACTCGCGCACGGTGATCGCGCCCTCCCGGGCGGCGCGCTGGAAGCACGGAGCCTGGCCATGCTCGAGCAGCCCGAGGTAGGCGCAGTTCGTGGACCGCACCCGGCCGCCGCCGATGAGCAGATCGGTCTCGAGCCCGCCGAGGAATTGATGCACGTCGAGGTCGCGTACCTCGGCGCGCAGCAGCGCGCGGGCGAAGGCCATCGGCCGGCGCATCAGCGCGCCGCCGCCGCCGAACGCGATCCGCGCCCCCGGCCCCACGAGCGTCGCGGCCTCCTCCAGCGACGTGAGCTTGCTCATGCCGCGGCGGTCCGGTCGAGCACCAGGTCCGCCATTACCTCGAGCGCACGCGGCTCGTGGGAGTCGACGATGATCGTCGTGACGTCGCTCTTGCGCCACGGGTGCAGGAGCTCGTCGATCCGCTCCGGCGGCCCGCAGAGGGCGACTTCGTCGATGAGCTCATCCGGCACTGCGGTGACCGCGCCAGCCCGGTCGCCGGCCAGGAACCGACGCTGGATCTCCTCTGCCGCGTCCTCGTAGCCGAGGCGGCGCACGAGCTGGTTGGAGAAGTTCATCTTCGGCGCGCCCATCCCGCCGATGTAGAGCGCGATCTTCTCCTTCACCGGCTGGCGGCAGGCCTCGACGTCATCGCCCACGACGACCGAGACGATCGGCGCGATGTCGAACTGCGGCCCGGGCGCCTTGGCACCGCCGGCTGCGGCGAACCCGCGGCCCAGCGCTTCGCCGAAGACCTCATCGAGCCTGCGCGGAGCCAGGAAGATCGGCAGCCAGCCGTCCGCGATCTCGGCCGTGAGCTCGACGTTGCGCGGCCCCAGCGCACCGAGGTAGACCGGCACTTGCGAGCGCAGCGGATGGATGATGAGCCGCAGCGGCTTGCCAAGCCCGGAGCCCTCGTCACCGGCGTAGGGCAGCGCGTAGTCGCGCCCGGAGTAACTCACGTCGCCCTCCCGGGCGAGGATCATGCGGACGATCTCGACGTACTCGCGCGTGCGCGAGACGGGCCGCGCGTAGGGCTGTCCATGCCAGCCCTCCACGACCTGCGGGCCCGAGGCGCCCAGCCCAAGGCGCAGGCGGCCGCCGGAGAGCTTGTCGAGCGTCGCCGCGGTCATGGCGGCCATCGCGGGCGTGCGCGCAGGGATCTGCCAGATCGCCGATCCGACGTCGATCGTGCTCGTGCAGGCGGCGATCCAGGCCAGCGGGACGACGGCATCCGCCCCGTACGCCTCCTCTGTCCAGACGGCCGAGAAGCCCAGCCGCTCAGCCTGCTGCGAGAGCCCGAGATTCGGCTCGACCCCCTTGTCCCACAGCGTATGGGCGAGATTCAGCCCGAGCTCCATGCGCTCCACACCGGGTACAGTACCCAGCCAAACGACCGATTGGTAGCCTGCCGCAGGGTGGTCGCGGGCCACCACAGCGAACACGAGGAGCCGACTGATGGCGCAACGCTTCCCTGTGCTGGAACTTGAGGGCCCCGGCTCGGTAGCGCTCTCGCTCGAGGAGCGCTACGCGACGCTGGAGAACGTCTTCGTACATCAGTTCTTCCAGCTCTACCGCATTCTCGGAGAGCGGCTGGGCTGGGAGACCGCCAACGAGATCGCCGGCGAGGTCCCCGAGTCGTCGATCGCGCTGATCGTCGACGGCTACGCGCGGAAGTTCGGCCTCGAAGGACAGGGAGCGGAACTGCTCTCGAAGGTGCTGCAGGCCGAATTCCAGGCCGAGGGCGCCGACGTGCGCGTCTCCGGCGAGTGCACCGAGCACGCCGAGCTCGAGGTGCTGTGCCCATTCGGCGCGATGCTTCAGTCCGGGCGCTACGCGGACGTGAAGATCGAGGATGGCCTCTGCGACCGCGGCTGCGCCGTCTGGATGGACCGCGTCGGAGCGACCGTCGAGCCGCCGGTGCGCGCCGAACGCCTGGCGTGGATGGGCGATGGCGCATCCCGTTGCCACTATCGGCTCACCGCCGCGGCAGCCGACGGACCCTAAGGCGCGGGCGCTGGGCTGACGAGCTGCCCGTCGCGCATCGCCAGCGCGCGGTCGGCCCAGCGCGCGCTCTGCTGGTCGTGGCTGACGAGCAGCACGGTGGTGCCCTCACGCCGCGAGATGCCATGGAGGAGCTCCATCACCTGCTCGCCGCTGACCGAGTCGAGCGCGCCGGTCGGCTCGTCGGCGAGGATCAGTCGCGGCCGTCCCACCAGCGCGCGGGCGAGCGCGCCGCGCTGGCGCTCGCCGCCGGAGAGCTCGCCCGGGAGGTGGCCGGCGCGCTGCTCAAGGCCCACGTCGGCGAGCGCGCGGGCCACACGCTCGCGCCGCTGCGCGCGGTCGCGCACGTCGGGCAGCAGCGCGACCTCAACGTTCTCGGCGAGGCTGAGCCCCTCGATCAGATGGTGGAGCTGGAAGACGAAGCCGAGCACCTCACGCCGGAAGGCGGCCAGATCCTTGAGCGCGCCGAGCTCGACGCCGTCAACGGTGACCGAGCCCTCGTCCGCGCGATCGAATCCCGCGATGAGGTTCAGGAGCGTGCTCTTGCCCGAACCGGACGGCCCGGTGAGCAGGACGAACTCGCCGGCGGCGAGGTCGAGCGAGACGCCGCGCACGGCGACGACCTGCTCGCCGAAGCGTTTGGTGACGCCACGGACCGCGACAGGCGCACCGGCGGCCGTCGCGCTCAGCCCCCCTGGAGCAGCCACCCGTCCCCGGTCTTGATCATGTCGGACGACCCGTCGAAGCCAAGCGCCTTCAGCGCCGAGGTGACCGTGTACTTCACGTTCGCGGTCTTGCCGTCGGGATTGACCGTCACCGCAGTGATCTTCACGCCCTTGAGCGACTCCCGATCGGCCTTCTGGGTCCGTGCGAAGACCACCTTGATCGCATCGGCGCACTCCAGGCCGGTCTCCTTCTTGATCACGGCCTTCGCATCGTCGGCGACGCGCACGCAGAGCGCCTCCGCGTCACCGGCAACCACCGCGTCCGCAGCCTTGCGCCAGTCGGCGGTGACCTGATCCTTCGGCGTGGCCTCTTTTGAGCTGCCGCCGCCACCACATGCCGCCAGCGGCAGGGCGAGTGTCAGGAGCAGGGTGAGCAGCACCACGGGCGTTCGCATCGTGCGGACGATACCCCGCACACGTGCGCGCATCCATCCGCCGTCGTCTGGGTAGGCCCGACCAATGCCCGGACGCATCACAAGCATCTTCGAAGGGCGCCCCGACAGCGCCACCAGTGGCCCGTCGGCCTTCCGCGACCGCCGCGACGCTGGGCGGCAGCTCGCGAGCCTCGTCAGCGGACTGGCCGGCGAGCAGCCGGTCGTGCTCGCCCTCCCGCGCGGTGGCGTGCCGGTCGCCTTTGAGGTCGCGCGCGCCCTCGACGCGCCGCTCGACGTCCTCGTCGTGCGCAAGATCGGGGCACCCGGCAACCCGGAGCTCGCGATGGGCGCCGTCGCCGAGGGCAACGTCCGCGTGCTCGAGCGCGAGACGATCGCGGCGCTGCTCGTGAGCGAGGTGGAGCTCGAGCAGGCGACGCGGCGCGCGGAGGAGGAGCTGCTCACCCGGCTCCATCGCTACCGCGCCGGCCAGCCGGGCGTGCCGGTCGCCGAGCGCACCGTCCTCGTCGTCGACGATGGCATCGCCACGGGGGCGACGGTGAGCGCGGCCATCCAGGCGCTGCGCGATCGCGGTGCAGCGCGCATCGTCGTCGCGGTCCCCGTGGCGGCGGCGCCGAGCGCGCGGCGCCTGCGCCGTCAGGCCGACGAGGTGCTCTGCATCACCGAGCCGACCGACCTGCGCGGGGTCGGCGCCTGGTACGAGGACTTCCGGCAGGTCGACGACGCACAGGTGACGGCCCTGCTCGCAGACCCTGCGGCGGACAGCCCGGCGCGCGAGGCCGACACCCGCGGGTGGACCCGCTGCCCGGTGCGCGTGCCGATCGGCCCGGGCCCGGGCCTAGAGGCCGACCTCGTCGTGGCGCCGCACGCGGTCGGGCTCGTCATCTTCGCCCACGGCAGCGGCAGCAGCCGCCACAGCTCGCGCAACCGGCACGTCGCCGCCCGCCTCAACGAGCACGGCCTCGCGACGCTGCTGCTCGACCTGCTCACCAGCGAGGAGGAGCTCGACCGCGCGAAGGTCTTCGACATCCGCCTGCTCGCGGGTCGCCTGCTCGAGGCCACCCGCTGGGCGACGCACGAGGCGACCACCGCGGGCCTGCCGATCGGGTACTTCGGCGCGAGCACGGGCGCGGGCGCGGCGCTCGTCTCCGCCGCGCAGTCCGGGCCGGCGGTCGGGGCCGTCGTCTCGCGCGGCGGGCGCCCGGACCTCGCCGAGGAGCGCCTGCACGAGGTGCGCGCGCCGACGCTGCTGATCGTCGGCGGCGACGATCGCCTCGTGCTCGACCTCAACCGCTCAGCCGCCGAGCACCTCGTCTGCGACCACGAGCTCACGGTGGTGCCGGGCGCCACGCACCTCTTCGAGGAGCCGGGGACGCTCGACCGCGTCGCCGAACTCGCGGCCGCCTGGTTCGGGGAGCGCCTCGCGCCCCACGCGGACGCCTAGAGCCGCGGCGGGCGCACGAGGTCGGTGAGCGCCGCGTCCATCTCGCGGCGCACAACGCTGCGCGAGTGCTCGAGTGCGCCCTCGACGAGGTCCATCGCCTCGGCCGTGCCCACCGCCACGATCGCGCAGCTGCCGGCCTCGACGGCCTCGCCCAGCGCGGTGACGTCAGCGCGCGAGAGGCCGCGCCAGAGGTGCCCGACGAGCCCGCCGTAGGCGGCGCCGGCGGCCGTCCCGACGAGCAGGCCGATGAGCGCGGGCGGGAAGAGGATCCCCGCGAGCGCGCCGACGATCGCGCCCGCCTCCGCGCCGTGCATCGCGGTGCGCTGGTCGCGCTCGACGATCTCGACCTTCCCGTCCTCGTGGCGGACGACCGCCAGGTCGTGGAGATGGACCTCGTGCGCGGCGGCGAGGTCGGTGATCGTCGCGACGTCGGTGTGGGCGAGCTCGACGTCGTCGTAGACGGCGACGAGGGCGAAGGCGGTCTCGGTGGTGCTCATGGCCGGACGGTACCCGAGTAGCGGGGTTCAGGCCAGCTCCAGCCTCAGGGTTCGAGCAGCTCGAGCACGCGCTCCGGCGGGCGTCCGAGCGCCGCGCGCCCGTCCCCGCTGAAGAGGATCGGGCGCTCGATCAGGATCGGGTGCGCGGCGAGCAGCTCGAGCCAGGCGGCGCGCTCGTGCGGCAGCTCGCGCAGCTGGAGCTCCTTGGCGATGGGCTCGCCGAGGCGCGCGAGCTCCCACGGCTCCAGCCCGAGCGCGCGGAGCACCGCGTCGAGCTCCTCTGCGGAGGGCGGGTCGTCGAGATAGCGCCGTTCGCGGAAGGGCGCGCCGCGCTCCTCGAGCAGCGCCTTCGCCTGGCGGCTCTTCGAGCAGCGCGGGTTGTGCCAGAGCTCCATCACGCCAGCCTGCCAGCCGCGGCGCACACATGTCACCGCGCCCCTCACCCGGGCGTAGAATCGGCGCATGGAAACCTCCGCCCGCCCGCAGGCCGACGAGACCACGGCGCCCGGCGGCGCCACCCGGCTCCTGGAGACCGCACAGGAGCGCTGGGACCGGCTGCCGGTGATCACGACGGGCGAGGAGTACGTCGCGTCGCTGCGCGATCGCGGGACGACGCTCTTCCTCTTCGGCGAGCGCGTCGAGGAGCCGGTCGACCATCCGATCATCCACCCGTCGATCAACGCGCTGAAGGCGACCTACGACCTCGCCGTCGACGAGCCGGAGCTCGCGACCGCGTACTCGCCGCTGATCGACGCGCCCGTCAACCGCTTTCTCCACATCGTCGAGGGGCCCGACGACCTGATGGCCAAGCACCAGATGCAGCGCCGCCTCGGGCAGATCACCGGCACGTGCTTCCAGCGTTGCACCGGCCTCGACACGATCAGCGTCCTGCACTCGGTGACGTACGACATCGACCAGGAGCACGGCACGCCGTACCACGAGCGCTACATGACGTTCCTGCGCGAGGCGCAGCGCCGCAACGTCCTGATCGCGGCCGGCATGACCGACCCGAAGGGCGACCGCTCCAAGCCGCCGCACCAGCAGGCCGACCCCGACCTCTTCCTCCACGTGAGCGGGCGCAACGAGCACGGGATCTTCGTGCGCGGCGCCAAGGCGCACATGACCGGCGGGTGGAACCAGCACTGGATCTGCGTCCTGCCGACGATGAACCTGCGCGAGGAGGACCGCGACTACGCCGTCGTGGCGATGATCCCCGGCGACGCCGAGGGCCTGACGTATGTGTACGGGCGTCAGGCGTCCGATACGCGCGCGATGGAGCCCGGCACGATCGACAAGGGCAACGCGTGCTTCAGCGGGCAGGAAGTGCTCGTCCACTTCGACGACGTCTTCGTCCCCTACGAGCACGTGCTGATGGACGGCGAGACCGCGCACGCGCAAAAGCTCGTCTCGCGGTTCACCGCGTACCACCGCGCGAGCTACGTGTGCAAGACGGGCCTCGGCGACGTGCTGACCGGCGCGGCCGCGGAGATCGCCGACCAGAACGGCGTCGCCGGTGCGGCGCACATCAAGGACAAGCTAGTCGAGATGGTGCACCTCAACGAGACGATCTACTCGAGCTCGATCGCCTCGGCGGCGCGCGCGACGAAGCTCGACTCCGGCATCTGGATGAACGACGAGATGCTCGCCAACGTCTGCAAGCACAACGTGACGCGCTTCCCCTACGAGCTTGCGCGCCTCGCCCAGGATCTCGCCGGCGGCATCGTCGTGACGATGCCCTCCGAGGCGGACTTCCGCTCCGAGGAGGTCGGCCCGCTGATCGAGCGGATGCTCGCCGGGCGCGAGGACGTGTCGACCGAGGACCGCATGCGGATCCTGCGCCTGATCGAGAACATGACGCTCGGCCGCAACGCCGTCGGCTACCTCACCGAGTCGCTCCACGGTGCGGGCTCCCCGCAGGGTCAGCGCATCCAGATCCTGCGCGGCATGGAGGTCGACCACAAGCGCGCGCTCGCGCGCAAGCTGGCGGGCATCAAGGACGCCGAGGCGTAGCCGCGACGTCGCGCCCCTCCCCGCGCGCGAACCCCTATCCTCTGGCGATCGCTGTCGGCTGAAGGGGCCTCTACCCCGACGTCGGCAGCGACCTTTCGCCGACGTAGCTCAGCTGGTAGAGCACTTCACTCGTAATGAAGGGGTCAGCGGTTCGAATCCGCTCGTCGGCTCTCCAGTAGGTCACAACAAAAACCCTGCAAATGCAGGGTTTTTTGTTGCCCTAAGCCAGATTCGCCGTGCGACACGTGGGGACGTCTGAGGCCCCAAAACGACCTCTCCGACCGTACAGGGACCGTACAAGAATCGCACGGGGTCACCCCTTCATTGGGCACGAAATGACCCCTTCATTGGCGTTGTGGGGGAATGAAGGGGTCACCGGAAGGGGTCGACCGTACCGGCGTTTTTGTACGGTCCGCGGCCTACAAAGCCCAGCGCGTCTGTCTGGTAATCGCTAGGCGCGCTGTGCTCGGCTGGGCCGAGGGCCGGACGGTAAACCCGGTCGCCTCTGGACGTGAGGTTCGATCCCTTCAGCGCGCATGGATCGGCATTGCCTCAACTGATGTAGGTTGCAGCGATGCGAACCCGACGGTTCATCCCGCTCCTGCTGATCGCGATTGTCCCGGCGGTGTCAGCGGACGCGGCGACGCCGAAGAAGTACAAGAACTGTGCGGCGCTCAACAGGGTCTATCCGCACGGCGTCGGCAAGCCGCGGGCGCATGACAAGGCCAGCGGTGACCGCGTGACTAACTTCCGGGTCAGCCGCACCGTCTACAACGCCAACAAGGGCAAGGACCGCGACCACGACGGCATCGCCTGCGAGAAGCTGTAGCTATGGGCCTCCGGATCAACAGGCGCGTGAAGCTGGGCCAGGGGTTCTCCGCCAACCTCGGCAAGTCCGGGGTGAGCGTGAGCAAGCGCAGTAAGCGGGGTAGCGTGAACTCGCGCGGCACTGGAACCGTGCGGTTGATGCGCGGCGTATCGTGGATGTTCGGCAAGCGCCGCTAGCGCCAACCACGTTCTCTGCGGCCTCCAACGCCGAACTACGGCGACCGGCCAGACAATGCATGAAAGACGAGGCGTCATGCGAGTGAAAGCGAATTCCCCGGCTCGGCTTGTAGTGCCTGCGATTCTTGCCGCGTCCCTGCTAGCCGCCGCGCTGCTGGCAGTGACGGCTTCGGCAAAGCCAGTTCGCGCAGCATCATTCCTCGGCACCGGCTCAAAGACGTGCAAGGTGAAGCGCGGCGCCTCATGCAAGGGCGTTAGGCACCACCACGCCAACCTGCGCGGCAGGGACCTGCGCGGCGCACACTTTGAGACGGCGGACCTCAAATACTCCGACTTCCGCGGGGCCGATCTACGCGGCGCCCACTTCGAGCGCGCGAAGCTGCGTGGCACAAACTTCAGCGGCGCGAAGCTGAAGGGTGCGAAGTTCGGGCCGCTGAGACGATCAAGCAAGCGTGCAAAGCAGGCACAGGCGCAGCCTGCGCCGTCGTGCAGCCCGAGCTGCTCGGGCGCGAATCTTGCAGGTGCGAACTTCAGCTTTGCGGACCTCCGCAGCGCGTCCCTCACCGGCGCGGACCTCGAGAGCGCGGATCTCACCTCCGCGAACCTCTCCGGCGCCAACCTCTCCGGGGCGGGTCTCGTCAGCACGAACTTCACCTTCGCGGACCTCACCAGCGCGACCCTCACCAACGCGACCCTCACCAGCGCCAACCTCACCTACGCGACGCTCTCGGGCACGAACCTCTCTGGCACGGCGCTCAACAGCGCAAACCTCACCAGCGCGAACCTCTCCAGCGCGAACCTCACCGGCGCGTACCTCAACAACACGAACACCGCCAACACGCTGTGGATCAACACCATCTGCCCCAACGGCACCGTCACCAACACCGGCTGCTGACCTCCGTCGTGTAGGCGCTCGGGTGAGCCTGGGCGCCTGCTTCGGGTTTGCGAGGCGTTGCCCGCATCGGGGTCAACGCGGGGGTCAACACTCCTAGCCTTTTCCTGTCGGGGTGCCGACAACCATCGATTGGTGTGCTCATCGGCTGCGTGCTGAGCATGACCGGTGACGGAAAGAACGCTCTGGTGGCCAACCGCGACGTAGCGATCGCAGCACGGGCGGTCAACACCGGAGGCGGCTACGACGGCAAGGACTACCGGCTCACCGGGCCGCAGTTGCTGGACTTGGAGCTGATTTGCGCCGCAATCGCTGAGCTGGTCGGGCGCACGATCGCTTACTGCGACCTGCCGGGGGACGAGTTCGCGGCGATGATGCTTTAGAACAGTGAGATCACAGACCCGGCTGTGCTCGAGCAGATGGTGATCATGCACCTTCGCGCTTGGAAGGACGCCCGCGCTGAGACCCACCGGGGCTCAGTAGAGGTGGATCAGTTCCAGCAGCGCGATCTTGTCATCGACACGCTCGAAGATGTCTTTGTCGTGCTTGATCTTCTTGCTGCGCATATAGACGCGCAGCCACTGTTTGAAGATGTACGTCTCATAGAGGTCGAGCATTTCGCCGTCAGCCAGTGCCGGTTGGCCGATCAATGACGCCAAATACATCGCGCACTCGAAGCCGAGTGAGATTGATTGGAAATACGGCGATCCGATTGCCGAGTCGCCGGCCAAAATTACAGGCGACTGGCGGAAGTGATAACCGAGCTCGTTCTTATTCAGGTAGAGGCGGTTGGTCGCATTGCGGGCGCGGTAAAGATTGAGTGGGATGGAAAGAACGTTAAGGTCGCCGACGATCTCACCGTGCGTCTCCCCCTTGATCTCGTCGATAAACCGATCCATCGACTTCGCCACTTCGGGTCTGTTTGCTCGCAGCCAATCGCCGTCGCATTGCTGCGGAATTGTCGCTGCCTCTTCGCTTGAGATGTTCACGAGTCCGGTCACGTGGCTGACGTTGCCATCGGAGAAGGTGCGAGCGACCGACGGGATGAATTTGTAGGTCCGGTTGTGGGAGTTTTTGTAGTACTTGCAGAGCTCGTTGCAGGAGTAGCTCTGGTCGTAGAGGAACGTGATCACGAGCGAATGCTCAAGTTCAAGGTTGACCGTGTTTTGGCTCTCGTCGCTTGATAATCCCGGCGTCGTGAGACTTTCACGCAGCAGCGAATTGCGGCCGGTGCAATCGATCACGATGTCATCAGGCTCAACGGCCGCCGCGATGTCCTGTTCTGACATTTTGACCGCCAACCGCTCAACAGAGTTCCCCTGCCGCTCGGAGATCAGGCTGCTCAGCGAATGCTCAATCTCATTCAGCGGGGAGAATCCGAGAGTCCACTGCTGGAGCAGCGAGCGCAGATCGGCTGGAATCGAAGTCCGAAACGCAACCCCCTCCTGAATCTCCAGCGGGTGGAAGATCGCCTCCACATCATCCTGATCGGACTGAAGCTCGCGAAAACTCTCGACCGAATCGGCAACCAGCGAGGGATCGAGCTGGACCATTCTTGAGCGCGTGTAGTCATCACGCTTCTCGTAAAGCAGGACGGAGAGGTGATCGAGCGGTTGGAGCAGCGCGGTCAGCATCAGCCCCACAGGCCCTGCGCCGATGAGATGCACACGGCGCGTGCGCTGGCTCGCAGCCGACAACGTTGAAGAGGCTTCGGTGATGGCGATCCCTTCCGAATCGTGCGCTTCGCTGGACTCCGAAGATGGCCCCGGACCGCTCACGGCGTGGAGCGATGATTCTATGCCGCCCCCGCAGCCTGCGGGGGGATTCCGCTTCTGACGCACCTCCACGGCACCGAGATGGAGATGATCGATCGCGTGGACCAGCTCACGCGGCTCGCGCACATGCAGGGGACAGACCTTGCGCTCTCGGGAAGCACTGATTTTCGAGTTCTCTATCGAGCCGCTCCACGAGCTTGGTCTTGCGCTCAGCGATCGCCCTAGCGTTGCGCGCGATTCTCGCTCGTGACTGCGGCGAGCTACAGCGCCCAGGCGGCGAGCCAGCGCCAGAGGTTTGAGCCAACCTGCCACAGTGGTCTGATGTCGACGTTTCCGAACCGCGTCGATCAAGACTTGGTCGAGTCCGCACAAGCGGCCGGCCCCGGTCAGAGAGTGCAGGCCTGACGTGCAGGCGCGTTCTCAGGTGTGGAAGCGTTCCGTCCGCGCTCGGCCACCGCTCCCGCCTCGGACGAACGGCAGGAGCCGGTTCGTTGTGGGCGGATCATTGAGGTTCTCGGCGAGCCCGGCGGCGAGCGCTGCCAGGCTCGTTGGGAGGAGCGGCGCGAGAGGGTGTGGGTGCTGGTGCGTCGGCGCGTGACGATGGGGCTGTTGTTCTACCCGCGTGGGGGTTCGGCTCAGGTGGTCCGGTACTTGGCGGGCGCCTTGGAGGATGCGGGCTGGTCCACGGAGCTTGTGTGCGGATCGCTGGGCGTGGCGGGCGAGACGACAAACGCGGCGAGCTTCTATACGGGGATGGACGTGCAGGCGCTTGACTTCAGTCCGGCGGTGGAGGCGTTTGACCGCGGTGAGGATGCCGTGGCTCACGATCCGCCGATGTCACCGTCGTTTGAGGACCGCGCGGGGGTGCCCGACCGGGCCCTTGCGTCGGTTTCGCCCGAGCTGGGCGATCACCTGGCCGATGCGTGGGCGCGGTTCCTGCAGGGCGCCCTGCGCCGGACGCCCGGGGTGCTGCATGTGCACCATCTCTCGCCGCTGCACGAAGCCTTCGCGCGCGTCGCGCCGGGCACTCCGCTTGTGACGCACCTCCACGGCACCGAGATGAAGATGATCGATCGCGTGGACCAGCTCACGCGGCTCGCGCACATGCAGGGGACAGACCTTGCGGGGATGGCAGACCGCGAACTCGCAAACGTGCTCCCGTCGCTTGAAAGCTACCCGCACGAGGCGCGCGAGCTGGTGGCGCAGACCCGCTGGGAGCACTGGCGCTACGGGTCGTACTGGGCTTCGCGGCTACGCACCATCGCGAATGCGTGTGAGCACTTCATCGTGGTCTCTCCACACGATCGCGACGAAGCACGGCGCCTGCTGGGCGTCGAGGACGATCGCGTTCATTGGATCCCCAACGGCGTTGACACCCACCTGTTCGACCGCCGGGAAGTGCGTCACGACGAGCGCGTTGCGTTGTGGCGCCGCTGGCTGGTCGACGAGCCCAAGGGCTGGGACGAGACCGGGCGACCCGGCAGCATCCGGTACGACGAGCGGGACATCGCGCCCCTGACCGACCCGCACGTGCCGGTCCTGCTGTTCGTCGGACGGTTCCTGGACTTCAAGCGCGTCCCGCTGCTGATCCGCGCGTACGCGGCCGCGCGCGAGAGCTTTGAGGTCCAGGCGCCGCTGGTGATCTGGGGCGGGTTCCCCGGAGAGTGGGAAGGCGAACACCCCGAAACCGTCGCCTCATCGCTGGGCCTGAACGACGTGTTCTTCGTCGGTTGGCGCGGACACGAGGACCTCGCGCGCGGACTGTCGTGCTGCGACGTCCTGGTCGCACCCTCCAAGAACGAGCCGTTCGGCCTCGTCTTCCTGGAAGCCATGGCCAGCGGCCTACCGGTCATCGCCACCCGCAGCGGCGGCCCGCTCTCATTCGTCAACACCGAGCCGGGAGCCCCGAACGGGTGGATGGTCGCCGTCGACGATCAAGACGAGCTGACCACGGCGCTGATCGACGCCGTCAACGACCCCGGCGCACGACGCGCACGCTCAGAGAACGCGCACACCCAGATCCGCTCCCACTACTCCTGGAAGCAGATCGCGAACCGATTCACCGACCTATACGAGCACGCCACAAGCTCCACGTGAACGGCACGCTG
>CAFBMX010000013.1_pt1 | contig 18108 bp, 16 predicted proteins | sample 7269091 | NCBI WGS metagenome assembly CAFBMX01 (sample SAMEA6814077, study PRJEB35770) | freshwater metagenome | biome: Freshwater; feature: Freshwater reservoir; material: water | place: Czech Republic | collected 2017-05-23 | depth 30m m | reverse complement strand
GAGCGCTGGTGATCGCAGCCGGGTCCCCGGTGCGATAAAATCGGCCTATGCGCAACGGACTGCTCGCTGTTTTGTTTACCCTGCTCGTGGCCGCAATCGGTGCCACCGCAGCCCAGGCGGCGCTGCCGCAGGTCAGCGCGGGCTACAGCGTGGCCTGCGGGGTGACTCGCGCGAGCGACGCAGTCTGCTGGGGCGCCGACGACTACGGTCAGGCGACCGTTCCCGCGGACCTCGGCAAGGTCACGCAGGTGAGTGCCGGCTTCAAGCACGCCTGCGCACTGACCACGGCGCAGACGGTGCGCTGCTGGGGCAAGGACACCGATCGGTTCGGCCGTGCCGGGGTCACGACGGTGCCGGGCGATCTCGGGACGGTCACCGTGGTGAGCGCCGGCTACGGCCACACCTGTGCCGTCAAGACGAGTGGGCGATCGCGTGCTGGGGCAACCCGGACCTCATCACGGTCCCGGACGCACTGCGCTTGCCCGGTGCGGCCAAGGCCGTGAGCGCGGGCGGCACTGCCACCTGCGCGATCCTTGCTGACGACACCGTCCAATGCTTCAACGGCGCCACGCCGCCCGGCGATCTCGGCACCGTCGCGCAAGTCACGATGGGCTACGAAACATCCTGCGCGGTGACGACGGCGGGTGCCGTCCGCTGCTGGGGCGCCAATGGCCACGGCGAGGGGACAGTCCCCACCGCCCTCACCACAGCGGGCGCTGCGCTGAGCGTCAGCACCGGCGCCTGGCACACGTGCGCGGTGACCGCCGATCAGACGCCCATCTGCTGGGGGCACCTGGACTACAACAGCACCGTCACGCCCGACGTGCCGCCGGGCACGGGCGCCGTGACGCAGGTGAGCGCCGGCGAAGCCTGGTCGTGCGCGGTGACGAGCGACAGCAGCGTCGTCTGCTGGGGTCTTCCGGGCAACGCGGTGCAGGTCGCTGTACCCGACGGCGTCTTCCTCCCGCCGGTGATCGCCGCCACGCTGACCCCGGGCCTGCTCTCGTTCGGCGCTCGGGCCATCGGTGCCGGGGCGAGCGCACCGAAGACGCTGACGCTCACGAACACGGGCGACGCGCCGCTGACGATCACGGCGATCGAGCTGATCGGCGCTGACGCCGCAGTGTTCCCGCTGAGCGGCAGCTGCGCAGCCGGGCGCGTGGAGGTCGCGGCGGGTTCGTCGTGCACGCTGCTCGTGGCCTTCGATCCATCCGCTGTGGGGATGCAAGCTGCGACGCTGAGGGTGCGGACGACCGCCGGGGTCAAGCCAATCGCGATCGACGGTTCGGGCTTTTCAGTGGGCACACCGCGGATCACGTTCCGGGCGAGCGGCGTCACGCTCAAGACGATCGTGCGCGTCCCGACCGGCGGCACAGTCGCCCAGCGCACGACGCTCCGCCGCGGCGGCACGACGACGACGATTTGCCGTACATCCGGCAAGGCGAGCGGCGCCGGCACGGTGACCGTGACCTGCCGCATCGGCGCAGCGACGCGCGCGGCACTGCGCAAGAAGACGCTCAGTGTGCGGGTCATCACCACGTTCACGCCGAAGGGCGGCTCGCCGGCCGCGGTGACGAATGCCCGAAAGATCGGCAAGCGCCCTTGATCGCACACGTCGGCCTTGAGGTTCGGCCGGACGCCATGGAGGCGGAGCTCGCCTTCTGGGCGCTGCTGGGCCTCCGCGAGGTTGAGCGGCCCGCTGGCCTCGATCTCGCGGGCCACTGGGTGCAGCGCGACGCCATCCAGCTGCACCTGCTTGAGGCGGAAGTTCCCGTCGTCCCTGCGGTGGGCCACGTCGCCCTCGTGGTCTCCGACTACGACACCGTGGTGGCGCGCCTGCGTGCTGCGGGCCATGCCGCGCAGCCGCGCACGGAGTACTGGGGCGCGCCGCGCACGAAGGTCCACAGCCCGGCTGGGCACCTCGTCGAGCTGCTCGCCCCGACGCCCGGCGGCTGACCGCCGGGCGCTGCCCGTCCCGCGCTACTCGGCTGCGGGCACGGGCTCTGCGGAGACGATCAGGGCGATCGGGTCGCCGGCGGAGATCGCGGCACCCTCCGTGATGTGGAGCTCCTTGAGCACGCCCGCCTTGTGCGCGGTGATCTCGTTCTCCATCTTCATCGCCTCGATGATGCAGAGCAGCTGGCCCTCGGCCACCGTCTGACCGGCCTCGACGACGACCTTCCACATGTTCCCCTGGAGCGGGGACTCGAGGAGGTCGGGCCCGCCGGCGCTCGTCGCCTTGCGCGCGGTGCGCTTGGCCTTCGCGGCGGGGGCGGTGCCGTTGGTCGCGCCGCCACCGAAGGCGGGGCCGATGACGTTGACGTCGAAGCGCCGTCCGGAGACTTCGACGGTGTACGAATGCTCGACCGTCTCGGCCTCGTCGTCGCGCGTCACGGCAGCAGCGGCTTCAGGCGCGGTGGACGCCAGCCAGTCCTTGTCTTCGACGAGGTCGCGGCAGGTCGATGCCGCCGCCCACTGGTCGGTCTTCAGCAGCGCGGTGTGGAACGGGATCAGGGTCGTGAGGCCCTCGATCTCGTACTCGCCGAGCGCGCGGATCATGCGCTGCGTGGCAGCCTCACGATCGACGTCCCAGACGATGAGCTTGCTCACCATCGGGTCGTACATCGGCGAAACCTCGCCGCCTTCGCCCACGCCCGAGTCGACGCGGACGCCGGGGCCCGAGGGCTCTTTGTAGCGGCCGATGGAGCCCGGGGCCGGTGAGAAGTTGCGGGCCGCGTTCTCGGCGTTGATGCGGCACTCGATGGCGTGCCCGCGCAGCTCGACCTGGTCCTGGGTGTAGGAGAGCGGGAGGCCGGCGGCGGCGCGGATGCCCTCCTTGACGATGTCGATGCCGGTGACCATCTCGGTCACGCAGTGCTCGACCTGGACGCGGGTGTTCATCTCGAGGAAGAAGTATTCGCCGTCCTGGAAGAGGCCCTCGATCGTGCCGGCGCCGACGTAGTTCACGGCCCTCGCCGCGTTCACGCCGATCTCCCCGATGCGTGCGCGCAGCTCCGCGTCGACGACCGGCGCGGGCGCCTCCTCGATGAGCTTCTGGTGGCGGCGCTGGATCGAGCAGTCGCGCTCGCCGAGGTGGATGACGTTGCCGTGGCGGTCGGCGATGATCTGGACCTCGACGTGGCGCGGGTCCGGGAGGTAGCGCTCGAGATAGACGCGCGCATCGCTGAAGAACTTCTCGCCCTCGCGGGCGGCGCCGTCGAAGGCGTCGGGCAGGTCGGCCTCGGTCAGCGCGACGCGGAAGCCCTTGCCGCCGCCACCACCGGCGGCCTTCACCGCGACGGGGTAGCCGATCTCGTCCTTCGCGATCCGCTGGGCCTCCTCGAGCGTCGGGACGGTCTCGGTCGTCCCGGGGACGATCGGCACGCCGGCGGCCTGCATGAGGTCACGCGCGGAGGTCTTGGAGCCCATCGCGTCGATCGCGCTTGCAGGCGGGCCGATGAAGGTGATGCCGGCGTCCTCGAGCGCCTGCGCGAACGCGGCGTTCTCGGCGAGGAAGCCGTAGCCCGGGTGCACGGCGTCGGCGCCGCACTCGCGAATGACCTCGAGAATGCGCTCGACCTTGAGGTAGCTCTCGGCGGCGGGGCCGGGCCCGAGGAGGTACGCCTCGTCGGCGGCCTTGACGTGGAGCGCGTTGCGGTCGATCTCCGAGTAGACGGCGACGGAGGGGATGCCGAGCTCGCGGCAGGCGCGGATCACGCGGATGGCGATCTCGCCACGGTTGGCGATGAGGATTTTCTTGAACATGTTCGGGCGCGAAGGGTACCCGCTACCAGGGGACCGGGTCGCCCCAGGGCGAGGGCGCGTCCGGCTCATGGCCGGCGCCCTCGAGGAGCGCCGCGCGGGCCCAGGGGTTCGCGCTCGGCGCTGCCGACTGGGCCGGTGCCGCCGTCTCGCGCAGGAAGCGCTCGACCGCGGCGATCGCGGCTGCGGCCTCCTCGGGGGAGGCGGATGCGCTGGTCAGGCTGATCTGGTGCTCGCCGTTGGGCATCGCAGGAGGCTCAGAGGGGGATGTTGCCGTGCTTGCGCTTGGGCTGCGCGACGCGCTTGGTCTGCAGTGTGTGCAGGGCGGCGATGAGCTTCGGGCGCGTCTCGTGGGGGATGATCACGTCGTCGATGTAGCCGCGCTCGGCCGCCGTGTACGGGTTCGCGAAACGCGCCTTGTAGTCGGCGATCAGGGTCTGGCGGCGCTCGTCCGGTGTCGGCGAGCCCGCGAGGTCCTTGCGGTAGATGATGTTGACCGCGCCCTCAGGGCCCATGACGGCAATCTCCGCCTGCGGCCAGGCGTAGTTGAAGTCGGCGCCGATGTGCTTGGAGGCCATCACGTCGTACGCGCCGCCGTAGGACTTGCGCGTGATCACGGTGAGCTTCGGCACGGTCGCCTCGGTGTAGGCGTAGAGGAGCTTGGCGCCGTGACGGATGATGCCGCCCCACTCCTGGCTCGTTCCCGGCAGGAAGCCCGGGACGTCGCAGAGCGTGAGGATCGGGATGTTGAAGGCGTCGCAGGTGCGCACGAAGCGCGCGCCCTTGCAGCTCGCGTCGATGTCGAGCACGCCGGCCATCTGCGAGGGCTGGTTCCCGACGATGCCGACGGTGAACCCGTCGAGGCGCGCGAACCCGATGACGATGTTCTTCGCCCAGTGCTCCTGGATCTCCATGAACTCGCCGTCGTCGACGATCATGCCGATCACGTCGCGCATGTCGTACGGCTTGTTCGCGCTCTCCGGGACGACGCTGTCGAGCTCCGGATCCATGCGGTCCGGGTCGTCGGTCGGCTGGACGCGCTGCGGCGTCTCGAGGTTGTTCTGGGGGAGGAACCCGATGAGGTAGCGGGCGTCCTCGAGCAGGTGGTCCTCGTCCTCGGCCGCATAGTGCGCGACGCCGGACTTCTGGTTGTGGGTCATCGCGCCGCCGAGCGACTCGAAGTCCACCTCCTCGCCCGTCACGGTCTTGATGACCTCGGGGCCGGTGATGAACATGTGCGACGTCTCCTTCACCATCATGATGAAGTCGGTCATCGCGGGTGAGTAGACGGCGCCGCCGGCGCACGGCCCCATGATCAGGCTGATCTGCGGGATCACGCCGGACGACATGACGTTGCGCTGGAAGACCTCGCCGTACGCGCCGAGCGAGACGACGCCCTCCTGGATGCGCGCGCCGCCGGAGTCATTGATGCCGACGACCGGGCATCCGATCTTCGCGGCGAGGTCCATGACCTTGCACATCTTCTCCGACATGACCTCGCCGAGCGAGCCGCCGAAGACGGTGAAGTCCTGGCTGAAGACGCACACGCGCCGACCCTCGATCGTCCCGTGACCGGTGACGACGGCATCGCCCCAGGGACGCTGCTTGTCGAGGTCGAAGTCGTGCGTGCGGTGGCGCACGAACGTGTCGAGCTCCTGGAAGGAGCCGGGATCGAGGAGCTTCTCGATCCGCTCACGGGCCGTGTACTTGCCCTTCGCGTGCTGCTTCTCCTCGGCCTCGGGGGAGAAGTGCATCGCCTGCTCGCGCAGCTCGGTGAGGTGCGCCAGCTTGGCTTCGAAGGTCTCCGGATCGCTCAGACGTGACATCCGGGCGCAGTCTATTCCCTGCCCGGTGGCCCGGGCGGGGTGCCTCAGCGCGCGCTCAGGAGCGCGAGAACGGGCGGTGGTGCGCCGAGCCCAGGTCGTCGAGCGCGGCGACGAGGGCGCCCTCGAGCTCCTGGGGGCTGAGCCGCGGCGACGCGGCAGGCACGATCACCTCGGGCTCGACCTCCGGGGCGGCGATCGCCTCCGGCTCGGGCTCAGCCTCAAGGACGGGCTCCGGGTCGGGCTCAGGCTCGGGTGCGGGCTCCGGCTCGACGACGGCCTCGGGCTCCGGGGCAGCGACGGCCTCGGGCTGGCGCCAGCCGAAGAGTCGGGCCCAGAAGCCACGGCGCTGCGTCTGTGCGACCGGCTCGGGCTCCAGGACCGGCTCGGGCTCGACCTCAGCGACGGGCTCCGGCTCCGACTCGACCTCGGCGACGGGCTCCACAGCGGGCTCTCGCTCCGGCTCGACGACGGCCTCCGGTTCCGGAACAGGCTCCGGCTCTAGCTCGACGGTCTCGGCCGTCAGTGTCACCTTGGTCCCCCACCCAGAGGGCTCGAGCGCCACCGTCCCGCGTACGGATTCGCCCTCCCAGGCGACGATGGTCTCGGGCTCCACCCGGGTGATGCGGATCTCGCCGAGCGCGCCGAGGTGGCGCGTCAGGGCGTCGGCATCACTGACCTCCGCCCACAGCTCGGGCGGAGACTTCACGAGGGTGCGCTGTGCGCTGGACTCGGACATGACCCTTCCCATTTCGGCAGGTCGGGGGCCGGGTCCTCCTCGCGCAAGGGTCCTGTCACCGGGACGGCGGTGTGCCGCCCCGGTCGCTGCCTCCGGCGGGCTAGAAGCTGGGCTTGTAGGCGCCGAAGACGTCGCCCATCGCGCCGCAGACCTCGCCCATCGAGCAGCGGTCCTTGAGGGCGGCGCGGATGAACGGCACGAGGTTGTCCGTCCCGCGGGCGGCCGCGCGCACATCCTCGAGCCGCTGCGCCGCGACGGCCTGGTCGCGGTTCGCCTTGAAGGCGGTGAGCCGTACGACCTGCTCGCGCTCGGTCTCAGGATCGACGCGCAGGAGGTCCGGCACCTCGGCCAGCTCGTCGACGTACTCGTTGACGCCGACGACGACGTCCTGGCCGAGTCGGTAGCGCTCCTGGTAGCCCCAGGCCGACTCGTCGATCTCGTTGGTGATGAACTCGATCGCTCCGGTGGACCCGCCGAGCTCGTCGACCTTTGCGATCAGCTCGAAGGCGCGCGTCTCGATGTCGTCGGTCAGCGCCTCAACGAAGTACGAGCCGGCGAACGGATCGACCGTGTCGGTCGCGCCGGACTCGGCGGCGAGGATCTGCTGCGTGCGCAGCGCGATCTTCGCGGCCTCCTCGGTGGGCAGCGCGAGCGCCTCGTCGAAGCCGTTGGTGTGGAGCGACTGGGTGCCGCCGCAGACGGCGGCGAAGCCCTGCAGCGCGACGCGGACGATGTTGTTCTGCGGCTGCTGGGCGGTCAGCGTGACGCCGCCCGTCTGCGTGTGGAAGCGCAGCATCATCGACTTCGGGTCCTTCGCCCCGAAGCGCTCCTTCATGATCGTCGCCCACATGCGGCGGGCCGCGCGGAACTTCGCGACCTCCTGGAAGACGTTGTTGTGACCGTTGAAGAAGAAGGCGAGGCGCGGCGCGAAGTCATCGACGTCGAGCCCGCGCTCGACGGCCGCCGCGACGTAGGCGATGCCCGAGCTGAGCGTGAAGGCGACCTCCTGGACGGCGGAGGCGCCCTTCTCGCGGAAGTGGTAGCCGGAGATCGAGATCGTGTTCCACTTCGGGATGTGCTGGTGGCAGTACTCAAAGACGTCGGTCGTGAGGCGCATGCTCGCCTCGGGCGGGTAGATGTAATTCCCGCGGGCGATGTACTCCTTAAGGATGTCGTTCTGCGTCGTGCCGCGCAGCTGCTCGCTCGTGACGCCCTGCTCCTCGGCGACGAGGTCGTACAGCATCAGCAGCACGGCGGCGGGCGCGTTGATCGTCATGGACGTGGAGACCTGATCGAGCGGGATCTGGTCGAACGCCGTGCGCATGTCGTCGATCGTGTCGATCGCGACGCCCGTGCGCCCCACCTCGCCGAGGCAGCGCGGGTTGTCGGAGTCCAGGCCGAGCTGGGTCGGGAGGTCGAAGGCGATCGAGAGGCCGGTGCCGCCGCGCGCCAGGAGGTAGCGGTAGCGCTCGTTCGACTCCTTGGCCGTGGCGTAGCCCGCGTACTGGCGCATCGTCCACGTGCGCTTGCGGTACATCTCGCGGTGCACGCCGCGCGTGAACGGATACTCGCCGGGCTCGCCGAGCCGCAGGTCCTCCGGAAGGTCGGACTCGGTGTAGAGCTCCTTGACCTCGATGCCCGAGTCGGTGAAGTGGCGAGGGTCGTCGGGCCCGACGACCGGGGCGATCGTCAGACGCTCATCGTGTCCGGAGGTGGCCATGCCGGAACGGTAGCGCCGGACTGCCGTACGGTGTGCCCCGATGCTCGTCCGCGTCCGACTCTTCGCCGTCCTGCGCGAGCGCGCCGGGCGGGACATGCTCGAACTTGAGCTGCCCGACGGCGCCACCGTCGCGGATGCCCTCGCGGCGCTGTCAGAGGTGACCGCCGGCGTCGACTGCGTCATGGCTGTCAACCGCGACTACGCGGATCCGTCGGTGGTGCTTGTGCCGGGCGACGAGCTCGCCCTGATCCCCCCGGTCTCGGGCGGTGCAGCCCGCATCCACGCAGCGCTCACGGCCGACCCGCTGTCGCTCGACGCGGTCGCCGCGCTCGTGCGCGACCCCCGCGCCGGGGCGATCGTCACGTTCTCCGGTGTCACGCGCGAGGTCGAGCGGCTCGAATACGAGGCGTACGCCGAGATGGCGGGCCCCGCGCTCGAGGCGATCGTCGCGGCTGCGGTCGAGCGCCACGGGCTCTGCGCCGCCGCCGCCGAGCACCGCGTGGGCACCGTCCCGCTCGGGGAGCCGAGCGTCATCGTCGCCGCGAGTGCGCCACACCGGCCGCAGGCGTTCGACGGCGCACGCGAGATCATCGACGCGATCAAGGCCACGGCGCCGATCTGGAAGGCCGAGGCCACCGGCACCGAACGCCGCTGGGTCGACGGCCAGGTTCCGACGACCGGCGCTTGAACGGGCCTGCACGGCCGCCTGCAACCCGACCGCCGGGCCTGCGACCGCGTACGCTGGGCACCATGGCCACCTGCCTTGTTACCGGTGGCGCGGGCTTCCTCGGGTCGCACCTCTGCGACGAGCTGCTGCGCCGCGGCGACCGCGTCATCTGCGTCGACAACCTCGAGACCGGCTCGCTGGTCAACATCGAGCACATCCGCGTCCCGGAGTTCGTCCACCTCAACGTGGACATCACCGAGCCGTATTTCGTCGATGAGCCGGTCGACGTGGTCTTCCACCTCGCCTCGCCCGCGTCCCCGATCGACTACCTGCGTCTGCCGCTGCACACGCTGAAGGTCGGCTCCTACGGCACGCACCACACGCTCGGCCTCGCCAAGCTCCATCGCGCGCGCTTCCTGCTCGCCTCGACGAGCGAGGTCTACGGCGATCCGAAGGAGCACCCGCAGCGCGAGGACTACTGGGGCCACGTGAATTCCGTCGGCCCGCGCGGCGTGTACGACGAGGCCAAGCGCTACGCCGAGGCGCTGACGATGGCCTACCACCGCCAGCAGGGCGTGGACACGTCGATCGTCCGGATCTTCAACACGTACGGCCCGCGGATGCGCCCGCATGACGGCCGCGCGATCCCGACCTTCCTGCGCCAGGCGCTCGACGACCGGCCGATCACCGTCTTCGGCGACGGTGCCCAGACCCGCTCCTTCTGTTACGTCGACGACCTGATCCGCGGCATCATCGCCCTCGCCGGCTCGCGCGAGCACCTGCCCGTGAACATTGGCAACCCGGAGGAATTCACGCTCCTCGAGCTCGCCGAGAAGGTCATCGAGGCCACCGGGTCCCGCTCGGAGATCGTCCACGAGGCGCTGCCGGTCGACGACCCGCAGCAGCGCCGCCCGGACATCGCTCGCGCTCGCGAGATCCTCGGCTGGGAGCCGCAGGTCAGCCTCGGCGAGGGCCTGCGCCGGACCATCGACCAGGCCGGGACCGAGGCCCTGCTCGGGATCGCTCGCTAGGTGCCGGGAACGACGGAGCAGCCGGAGCGTCCGCGCTGGCGGCCGCGTCGTCCAGCAGTTCGGCTGCCGCGCTCGCGCGGCACGCAGCCGCTGCCCGTGCTCGAGGTCGGGGAGCTCGAACATGATGTGCGCCGTAAGCGTCCGCCGGCGCTCGCGTTCGTCGTCCACCGCGAGACGGTCCGCCGTGCGCTGCGCGTCCTGAGCCTCCTCGTCGTCGACGCGGCCGGCGTCTTCGCCTCGATCCTGCTCGCGCTGCAGGTCAAGTCGATCGTCCGCGGCGGCGCGGACTTCGAGGAGAACCTCAACGTCGCCTACCACTACTCGACGTTCGCCTTCACGCTGACGGCGCTGCTCTTCGCCCGCTCCGGGCTCTACGCCGACCGCGCCTCGCGCCCCGGCCTGCGCGCCGTCGTCTCCTCCGTCTTCTCGGTGATGGTCGTCGCGCTCGTCTACGCGAAGGCCGACGGGCAGCAGTTCTCGAGCTACTCGATCTTCTGGGGATCGTGCATCGTCGCCGTCGTCCTCGTCGGCACGCTGCGCTGGATCTACGACCGCGCGACCGGGGCCGTGCTGCGCGCCGCGGGCTACCAGCGCCGCGCCGTGCTCATCGGCACCGACGGCCACATCGACGACGTCGCTCAGGCGCTGCGTGGTGACCGCGGCCCGTCGCCGATCCGGGTGGTCGGGGTCGTGTCGCTCACCCCGCGCCCGGACAACGGCCTGCGCACGCTCGGGTCGCTCGACGAGCTCCCGCAGATCCTCGAGCGGCATTCGATCGACGAGGTCATCATCGCGGACCCGGCGTTCCCCGAGCGTGAGACGCTCGAGCTCGTCGAAGCGTGCCATCTGCGCGGCGTGCGGGTCAAGGTCGCGCCGTCGACGATGGCGGTCCTCGTGCACCGTGCCGAGTTCGTCCCGGGCGAGGCGGTGCCGCTCTTCGAGCTGCGCCCGCCGGTCTTCGAGGGCTTCGACTTCATCGTCAAGCGCCTCTTCGACCTCATCGGCGCGCTGTTCCTGCTGCTCATCCTCAGTCCGCTCCTCGCGGCGAGCGCCCTCGCGGTGCGACTCACCTCGCGCGGGCCGGTCTTCTTCCGCTCGATGCGCCCGGGCATCGGCGGCGTCCCCTTCGCCTGCCTGAAGTTCCGCACGATGGAGCAGGACGCCGACGAGCGGCAGGCCGAGCTCGAGCACCGCAACGAGGCCGATGGAGCGCTCTTCAAGATCCGTGAGGACCCGCGGGTCACGCGCGTCGGGGCGATCCTGCGGCGGTTCTCTATCGATGAGCTGCCGCAGCTCTGGAACGTCGTGCGCGGCCAGATGTCGCTGGTCGGCCCGCGTCCGCTCCCCCAGCGCGACTACGAGCGCCTCGAGGACTGGCACCTCAAGCGGTATCTCGTGCTGCCCGGGCTCACCGGGCTGTGGCAGATCTCCGGGCGCTCGGATCTCGACTTCGACGACCTCGTACGCCTCGACTTCCTCTATCTCGAGCACTGGTCCGTCGCGCTCGACCTCTCGATCCTCGTGAAGACGGTCCCCGCGGTGCTCCTGCGCCGCGGGGCCTTCTGAGCCGCACCGCGATGGAGCCCTGGCGCGAGGCGGTGTGGGCAGCGGTCCCGAAGGGCGTTGAGCCCGAGCGCTTTGCGCAGCGCCGCGCGTTCCTGCTCGCGCACGTTGCGGCCGGCGATCGCGTGCTCGACCTGGGCTGCGGGAGCGGGGACTTCGCCGCGGCGCTCACCGCTGCCGGCGCCCGGGTCGTCGCGGCCGACGTCGCGCAGGCCGCCCTCGAGCGCGCCCGCGCCGAGGCGCCGCAGGCCGCCTTCGCGCTGCTCGCCGAGGATGCCGAGCTCCCGTGGGCGGAGGATGCCTTCGACGTCGTCTGGTGCGGGGAGACACTCGAGCACGTCGCCGATGTGGTCGGCCTGCTCGCCGAGGTCCGGCGCGTCCTGCGCTGGGGCGGGACGCTGCTCGTGACGACGCCGAACCTCGCCCGCCTCACCGTGGCGCTCGAGGCGCTGCGCGGCGCCCCGCTCGAGCGGCGGCTCGATCCGCGCGCCGACCACCTGCGGTTCCTGCGGCCGGGACCGCTCATGCAGCTCCTGCATGACGCCGGGTTCGCCGACGTGGATGTGCGCGCCGTCGACGGCCTCCCGTGGGCGCGGCGCGCCCTGCACGCCGTCGCGCGCTGAGCGCGGTCAGCGCCGCGCGCGAGCGGCGCGGTAGGCCGCGAGGAAGATCGCCCGCGCCTGCGGTGAGCGCGGGTCGAGGTAGAGCGCGGCGCTGATCTCGCGCAGCGCGGCGGCAGTGCGTCCCGCGCTGAGGTCGAACTCCGCAAGCTGGCGCCAGGCGGTGGCGCTCTCCGGCTGCACCTCGGTGGCGTTGACGAGCGCCCGCCGCTGCGCTGCCGTGTCGCCGGCGGCGCCCTCGACGGTCGCGAGCACGAAGAGTGGCTCGACGGACAGCGGATCGGTGTCGCCGGCCTTGAGCGCGAGGGTGCGGGCCTGCGCGATCCGCCCGGCTGCGAGCGCGCTGAGCGCGTCATCGACCTGGTTTGTGGACCGCAGCGGCTGCGCGGTGGACCACGCGCCGGCGATCGCGATGATCAGGACCGCGGCCGCGGCGGCGACCCGCACGGGCTGTCGGCCGAAGGTGCGCAGCCGCGCGCGCAGCCCACCGTCGGCGGGGAAGGTCTCCAGTGTCGGTCCGCGGCCGGCCAGCCACCCGGCGCACAGCAGCGCGGGGACGACCGTGCCGGGGATGAACCACGTCCAGTCGATGAAGGAGTGGACGCCGAAGACGATGACGACGCAGCCGAGCGCGACCATGCCGAAGCGCTCGTCGTGCTCGGGCCGGGCTCCCCGGCCGCGCCACGGGCCGGTCGTGACGTAGGCGGCGGCGAGCCACGCGGCGAGCAGTGCGAGCGCGAGCGCGAGGCCGATATACCCGAGGTCGGCGACCGTCTGGACCGCGAACCCGTGGGCGTGGAGGACGTCGAGGTCGTCCTTGCGCACCCGCACGCGCGCCGTCGCGTAGCCGCCGGCGCCGACGCCGAGCGCCTTGTCGTGGCTCGCGATGACGAAGGCGTCGCGCCAGTAGCGCGAGCGCACGCTCCCCACGGCGGTCAGCCGCGACGGGTCGTTCGCCGGGCTCGGGGCGTTCGGGTCGGTGAGGTCGCGCCACCCCTTCGACACGCTCCCGCTCAGGCCGCGGTCGGAGGTGGAGAGCGCGCCCAGGGCTAGCACCGGGATCAGCGCGAGCGCCGTCAGCAGGGCGATCCCCCACGCGCGCCGCACGCGCTCGGGGCGGGGGGTGCGCTCACGCTGCCACGTCGCAAGGATGCCGGTCACCAGCAGCACGAGGATCAGCGCGCCGAGCAGGATGCCGAGCTCCGTCCCCGCGTTCGAGCGCAGCGGCAGCCCGACCCGGTCGTCGCTGAGGCCGCTCTGCCCGAAGGTCCACACGCCGGCGAGCAGGCCGAGGATGAGGCCCGGCAGCAGCACCATCGCGCTGCGCAGGCGCAGCGGCACGACCGCGAACCACACCGCCAGCCCGAGCGCCGCTGCCAGGAGCGAGCCGCGGGAGTAGGCCATCAGGATCGTGAGCGTCAGGACACCGACGGCGGGGTAGGCGAGTGCCGTGACTGCGGCGTGCCCCTCGCGTCGCGCGCCGAGCCAGAGTGCGGGCGGCAGCCCCAGCGCGGCCATCAGGCCCACCGCGTTCCAGTACTGGAAGGGCTCGCGCAGGCGGCCGTACGTCTCGTCGGCGGCGAGGCTCCCGGGGAAGACCTTCGTCAGCAGGGCGTAGAAGCTCACGGCGGCGGCGGCGAGGAGGACACCTGAGAGGAGCTCGCGCCAGCGGCCCGGAGCGAGCCGCACGAGCGCGACGCCCGCAGCGAAGACCCCGAGATGCATGAGTGTGCGGTTCGCCTCGACCCATGCGGTCGAGGAATCGACCGCCCAGATGACCGACGCGCCGGTGAGCGCCGTCCAAGCGCCGAAGAGGACGAGCGGGAGCAGGCCCCACGGGCGCCGAGCCGGGCGGCCCCCGAGCAGCGCGAGGGCGCAGAGCAGGCCGCTCACGATGAGGATGCCGATGCTCAGCGGGACGGTGCGCGAGAGCTGCAGGCCGCCATCGCCCTGAAAGGCGACGAGCGTCAGCGCGGCGCCGAGGCCGACGACGAGCAGCGCCGAGATCGCGGCCGGGGACAGCGTCAGTCGCCGCGCCGCCGGTGCCGCGGGCGGCGCGCCGAGCTCAGGAACTGCGGCGCTCGCGGACACGCGGAAGGAGGTACAGGAGCAGACCGGCGAGCGCACCGAGGGCGACGAGCGCGAGTGCCAGGAGCAGCGGCGTGGGGATGTCCGAGGCGGTCGATCCGGCTGAGCGGGCTGCGCCGATCGTGCTCGGCTCGAGCGTCAGCCCGCCGACCTTCGTCGTGCCGCGGGCGGCGTCGTCGAGGGCCGCCTGCGCCTCTGGGGTCGGCGCCGCCGCGGGTGCTGAGGACCGCGGATTGGCGATGTGCGCGATCGGGCCGGCGTCGCCGCCGCCCGACCTGCTGCTTTTGTGGGCCTGGCTGCGGGCCGCGGCGAGCTGCGCAGCGCGCAGGACGTCCTTGCAGTCCGTGTACTGGAGTGCGTCGGCGGGAATGTTGGCGAGGGCCTTGCGGTAGTCGGCCTGGCTGTAGGTCCCGCTGACCGACCCGTCGTTGCACGCGTCGCGCAGCAGCTCGCGATAGTCCGCCTGGGCGGCTGCGGGTGCGACGAGCGCCGCAAGGAGCAGCACGGTGAGCGCGCGCCGGAGCGCGGCGGTGGTCGAGGGCGGTCGCATCACGAGAACCGGAGCGGGGGATACCCACGACCGGCGGCGACCGATCCTAGCGAGGGGGGGTGTCGGCGGCGACGGTTGAAACAGCGCATGCGACCGCTTGCGCGAAGGCCAGTGGCGTGTGCTGCGCCGCTGCGCGGGCGCCCGCCGCGGCTGCCTCGCGGTGGCGCTCCGGGTCATCGAGCAGACCGTTGATCTCAGCCGCGAGCGCCGCCGGGTCGCCGCCCGGAACGACGATCCCGGTGTGGCCGTCGCGCACGAGTCCGCCGGCCGCGGCGCCGACCGCATCGGTCGCGACGACGAGCGTCCCCTGGAGCATCGCCTCGTTGGCGACGAGGCCCCACGGCTCGCGGAAGGCGCGCGTGGCGACGGAGGGGATGACCACGACGTCGGCGGCCGCGTACAGGTCGCGGAGCTCCGCGCGCGCGACCATCCCGAGCGCCTGCGCCCCGCTCGGCAGCGCGACGACGTCGGTGCCCGTGACGCCGGCGAGCGCGAGCACCGCGTTCGGGCCCGCGGGCAGTCCGCGCCATGCGTCGAGCAGCACCTCCACGCCCTTGCCGGGGGTCGCGCGCCCGGCGTAGACGGCGACGAAGTCCTCGGCGCCGACGCCCAGCCGCGCGCGGGCGGCCGCGGCATCGCCCGGCTGCGACCAGAACTCCGTGTCGACCGTCTGCGGGACGACATGGACATTGCGCGCGCCGCGCGAGAGCGCGTATGCGGCGACGTGCGGCCCGTAGGCGAGCGTCGCATCGGCGCCGCGCTCGATGTGACGCATCAGCAGCGCTCCCGCAAGGTGCGCGGGCGTGCGCACCGGCGCCCAGATCCCCGTCCAGTACAGGAAGGGCACACCGGCCCGGCGCGCTCCGCTGAACGCGGCGGGCAGTGCGACGCGCCCGGCGCTCGTGGCGACCACCGCGCGGTGGCGGCCGCTCGCCGCCAGCGCGTGGACCGCCCGCGGTCGCAGCCGCTGGAACGGCACGCCCGGATCCTCGACCCCCGCGGTCGCATGGTGGAGGCGCCCGTCGTAGATCGCCAGCTCCAGGCCGACGGCGTCGTGCAGGGCGATGAGGCCGGGGACGCGGTCCGGCGGGACGTGATTCGTGACGAGGAGGACCGGCTTCACCGGCCCGCCGCCTCGCGATAGGCGGCGAGCGTCGCCCGGCCGCACGCCTCCCAGGTGAAGTCGCGCTCCACCGTCTCTCGCGCGCGCTCGCCGAGCTCGCGCAGGGCGAGCGGGTCGGCGAGCAGACCGTCGATCGTGGCCGCGAGCTCCTCGACCTCGCCCGGGGCGACGAGGCGGATGCCGTCACCGCAGCGCGCGAGCTCCGCGGGCCCGGGCTCGCCGAGCGCGCCGATGGCGGGCACCCAGCCGGCCATCGCCTCGACGTAGGCGACGCCGAAGGCCTCGTCGACGCTCGGCATGACGAAGAGAGCGCTGCGCCGCGCGCGCTCGAGGGCCTCGGGGTGCGGGAGCTGGCCGGCGAACTCGACACGGTCCGCCAGGCCGAGCTCGGCGGTGAGCGCCTCAAGGCGCGCGCGCTCCGGGCCGTCGCCGATCACGAGGTACTCCGCGTGCGGGCGGCGCTCGCGCAGCACCCAGAGCGCGCGTAGGACATCCGCGTGGCGCTTGCGCGGCACGAGGTGCGCCACCGTGACGAGGCGCTCCGGCCCTTCGCGCGGCGTGCGCCGGGGAGGCAGCTCGGTCCCCAGGTGGAGCGTGCGCGGCGCCGCGGCGCCCAGGTCGCGGCAGGCGCGCGCGATGCCGCTGCTGTTCGCGAGCACGAGCGCGGCGGCGCCGAAGGCCCGCTCGATCGCCGCGCGGCCGTCGGTGTGGCGCGGTGCGGTGTGGAACACGTCGGCGCCGTGCTCGGAGATGACGAGCGGCACGTCGACGCCGGCGCGCAGCACGGCGTCGGCGGCGGGCACGGCGTTGTGGGCGTGGACGATCTCGAAGGGGAACCGCCGGTGGAGCCGGCGCAGCGCGCGGCCGAGCGGGCGGGCCGCCCAGCGCCCCCACGAGCCGTACGCGCGCGCCTTCGGCGGCGAGGCGTAGCGCACGTAGGTCACCGGGACGCCGTCGAGCACGAGGCGCCGCGGATGGCGCGCGAGCCGCAGCGCCGCGGCGGGCCGGCGCAGCAGCGGTGTCGCGGCCGGGGGCACGATCCGGTGGAGGACGAGCACCTCGACCTCGGCGCCCGCCGCCTGTGCGGCACGCGCCTGCTCGTGGGCCCAGATCCCGAGCACCGGGTCGTCGGCGCGCGGGTAGAACTCGGTGACGATCGCGACCTTCATCGGTGCACCACCAGGGTGCGCACCTCGTCGCGCGGGACGTACGAGCGGCCCTTGAGGAAGCTGCGGGCCTCCGCGATCGCGGCGTCACGCGGGTAGGTCGCGGCGGCCGGCCGCAGCGTGTGCGCGATCGGCGTCGCGTCGACGATGCCGATCGGCCAGCCGTGCTCGCGTGCCGTCGCCGCCCAGTGGACGTCGAGCCCCCAGCCCATACGCAGCTCCGGGAAGGGCAGCAGCTCCGCAGCGGCGACGCGATCGAACGCCGTCACCGGGCCGATCTCGACGAAGCTCGTCTCGCGCAGCCGGGCTCCGGCGGTGCGGCGCGTCACCGGCCAGGCGGCGTGCGAGTGACGCCGGTGCGCCGGCTGGGCGAGACGCAGGCCCGCGGACTCGGCGGCGGCGAGGAAGCGGTCGAGGAACCCGGCCGGCAGCGCGACGTCGTCGTCGATGACGAGCACCCAGTCGTAGGACGTGAGGTCGCGCCCGGCGAGCAGCTCGTTGAGGCGCTCGAACTTTCCGGCGCCGGTCACCGCGCCCACCACGTAGTCGACCTCGTGCCGCGACGCCTGCAGCTCCGCGCGCGCCTCGGCGACGAGGTTCGGAAGGTCGTCGCGCGCGATCGTGAGCGCGAGGACCCGGCGCCGCGGCAGCGCCGCCGCGGCTCGGGCGGCGCGGCGGCGGGTGCCGTCGAGCGCGGCGCGCAGGTCGAGCGCGGCGTCGGTGGCGCGTGCGAGCAGCGCGCGGCGGCCCTCGACGTTGCCGGATGTCCCGCTGAGAAAGTCATCCGGCCCCACGGGCGGCGCAGCGGGGGCGAGGCGCAGCGCCACCTCAAGGCGCCCGAAGGCGTGCGCGGCCATCACCGGGCCCATCGTGCAGCGGCGCCGCGGCCCGTGCCAGAGGCTCCCGGCGAGGGTGCGCAGCTCTGCTGCGATCCCCGGCGCGGCGCGCTTGCGCTCGTCGAGGCGCCGCGACTGGCGTCCGCGCGCCCGCGCGGCACGGCAGAGCGCCGGCAGGTGGGCGTCATCACCGGCGCGGCGATGGTCCACGCCGGCGGCTGCGATCGATCGGATGCGGCCGCCCGCGGCCAGCCAGCGCAGCTCCCACTCCTCCTCGTCTCCGGCTCCGGAGAGCATCGGGTCGAAGCGGCCGATGCGCGCGATGGCGCTGCTGCGGATCGCGAGGTTCGCGCCCCAGGCGTGCGTGCAGTCGGTGTCGTGAGGGCCGAAGTCCTGCTCGGTCACCGGCCCGCGCTCGCG
>CAFBMX010000012.1_pt1 | contig 27373 bp, 21 predicted proteins | sample 7269091 | NCBI WGS metagenome assembly CAFBMX01 (sample SAMEA6814077, study PRJEB35770) | freshwater metagenome | biome: Freshwater; feature: Freshwater reservoir; material: water | place: Czech Republic | collected 2017-05-23 | depth 30m m | reverse complement strand
ATCGCCGGCGCCTATTACGGCGTGCAAGGCACGAACTGGAAGGCCCCGCCGATTCTTGACAGCCCGAGCGAGCGGCGCCGCATGCGCGGACGGAGCTATGACCTCTTCTACGACGGCTCGCGCCTGCGAATCGTGTCCTTCCGCACGCCTCGCGCCGTCTACTGGGTCTCCAACACGCTCACGAACACGCTCACGAACAAGCAGATGCTCGCCATAGCGCGCTCGCTGACGCGCCTCGGGAGCTGACGGCGGCGGCGCCGCCGAACGCGCACCGGATACCCTCAGCGGCCGCTATGAGCACTCCCGACCGAGAGACGATCGGCGTCATCGGCACCGGCTACGTCGGCCTTGTCACCGCCGCCGGATTCGCCGAACTGGGCAGCGATGTCTGGTGCATCGACATCGACGCCGCCAAGATCGAGCGCCTGCGCGCCGGTGAGGTCCCGATCTGGGAGCCCGGCCTGGCCGAGTGTCTCGAGCGCAACCGTGAGCGCCTGCACTTCTCCACGGATGTCGCCGACGCGCTCGAGCATGCGCGGCTGCTGTTCGTCGCCGTCGGCACGCCGCCCACCTACTCGGGCGATGCAGACCTGAGCGCCGTTCACGCCGTCGTCGCGGCGATGCCGCCCTCCGACCGCCACGCACTCGTCATGAAGTCGACGGTGCCCGTCGGGACCGGCGCCGCGATCAAGCGCGCCTTCACCGAGCAGGGCAAGGACGGCTTCCGCTACGTATCGTGCCCAGAATTCCTCAAGGAGGGGTCGGCCCTCGCCGACTTCCTCGCCCCGGATCGCGTGGTGATCGGCGACGGCGGCGACTGGGCCGGCGACGCGGTCGCCGACCTCTACCGGCCACTGCTCACGCCGGAGCACGGCGGCCAGGGCGGCGGCGAGCTCGTACGCATCGACATCGCGAGCGCCGAGATGGTGAAGCTCGCCTCCAACGCCTTCCTCGCCACGAAGATCAGCTTCATCAACGAGATCGCGAATGTCTGCGAGGAGACCGGAGCCGACGTGATGGAGGTCGCCCTCGGGATGGGCCTCGACAATCGCATCGGGCCGAAGTTCCTCCAGCCGGGCATCGGGTTCGGCGGCAGCTGCTTCCCGAAGGACGTCTCCGCGCTCAAGCAGCTCGCCGGCAACAGCGGGTACCACTTCCAGCTGCTCAACGCGGTGATTGAGGTCAACGAGCTGCAGAAGCGGCGCGTGATCGGCAAGCTCGAGAAGCACCTCGGGTCGCTCATCGGCCAGCGCATCGCCCTGCTCGGCCTCGCCTTCAAGCCGAACACCGATGACATGCGCGAGGCGAGCTCGCTCGTGCTCGCGGCTCGGCTGATCGCCGCGGGTGCGACCGTCGTCGCCTACGACCCGGTCGCGGAGGAGGAGGCACGCCACCTGATGCACGGCGTCGAGTTCGCGGACAGCGCCCTCGCCGCGCTGGCGGGCGCCGATGCTGCGGTGCTCGTCACCGAATGGCCCGAGTTCGCCGAACTCGACCCGGTCGCGATCGCCGCGGCCCTCGCCGGCGACGTCCTCATCGACGGGCGCAACGCGCTCGACCCGGTCGCCGCGCGTGCGGCGGGCCTGCGCTACGAGGGCATCGGGCGCGCAGCCTAGAGCCGTGCGTGCGGTCGTCCTCGTCGGCGGGGAGGGAACGCGGCTGCGGCCGCTGACGTCGACCGTCCCCAAGCCGGTCGTGCGGCTCGTCGACCGGCCCTTCATGGCGTACATGCTCGAGTGGCTCGCTCGCCACGGGGTCGACGAGGTCGTCCTCGCGTGCGGGTTCCTGCCGACGCGGCTGCGCGAGGAGCTCGGCGACGGCGAACGCTACGGGCTGCGGCTCGTCTACATCGAGGAGCCGGAGCCGCGCGGGACCGGCGGCGCCGTGCGTTTTGCCGACGAGCAGCTCGACGGCGGCCTCGGCGAGCGCTTCCTCGTGCTCAACGGCGACGTGCTCACCGATCTCGATCTGCGCGCCCAGATCGACGCGCACGCAGCCTCCGGCGCCCGCGCGACGCTCGCGCTCGTGCCGGTCGAGGACCCGACGGCATATGGCCTCGTGCGCCTCGCCGCGGGCGGCGACGTCGCCGGGTTCCTCGAGAAGCCGCGGCCCGAGGAGATCGACACGGACCTCATCAGCGCCGGCGCCTACGTCCTCGAGCGGTCGGTCCTCGACCTGGTCGAGCCGGGCCGCAACGTGTCGATCGAGCGCGAGGTCTGGCCGCGGCTCGTCGGCGATGGACTCCACGGTCACGCGCACACCGGCGCCTACTGGCTCGACATAGGGACGCCCGCACGCTACCTCCAGGGCTCGGGCGACATCCTCGCCGGACGGGTGCGCACCGCGGTGCGTGAGCGCCTCGACGCGCACGGCGTCGCCCGCGGCGAGGACTGCCGCATCGAGGGGCATGTCCACGGCCCTGCGCTGCTCGGCGATGGCTGCCACGTCGCCGAGGGCGCCGTGGTCGGCCCCGGTGCGGTGCTCGGTCATCGGGTGCGCATCGAGCCGGGCGCGACGGTCGAGCACGCCGTCGTCCTCGACGACGCCGTGATCGGCCGGGGAACCGTCGTGCGGGGTGCGATCGTGAGCCCCGGTGCGACGATTGGCGCCGACTGCACGATCACCGGGTGCGCCGTCGTCGGCCCGGGCGTGCACGCCGGCGCAGGCAACACGCTCGACCACGGCGTGCGGATTTTCCCGGGCGTCACGCTTCCGGATGGGGCCGTCGGGTTCTGACCCCACGGTGCAGGAGCGGGGCGACCTGCCAGACTGTCGCCGCGAGGAGCTGATCACCGATGACCATCACCCCTAAGCGCGCCGCGCTCGAGTCCGAGGCCCTGGCGCAGAGCGACCCGAGCGGCCAGATCACCGACGTTCTCGGCCTGCCCGACCACCTGCGCGACGCCGTCTGGAAGGCCGAGTCCGCCGACGTCGCCTCGTGGGACAGCCCCGGCGGCCTCATCGTCGCCGGCATGGGCGGATCGGCGATCGGTGGCCGCATCGCACGCGCGATCCTCGGCGACCAAGCTTCGCGTCCGATCACCGCGGTGCGCGAGTACGGCCTTCCCTCGTGGACGACGCAGGACGCGACCGTCCTCTGCCTGAGCTACTCCGGTGAGACCGAGGAGACGCTCGCGTGCTTCGAGGCCGCCGGCGTGCTCGGCGCACGGCGCATCGTCGCGACGACCGGTGGCCGGCTCGCCCTGGCTGCGCGCGCCGAGGGTGTCCCGGTCCTGCCGATGGCGGGCGGCCTGCAGCCGCGGCACGCCGTCGCCTACTCAACCGTCGCGGCGCTCCACGCCGCAGCGCTCTGCGGCTGCGGCCCGGGCCTGACGACGGAGATCGACGTCGCCGCCGAGCACCTCGAGCAGCTCGCAGCTGACTGGGGTCCCGGCGCGCCGGAGGACTCCGACGCGAAGGCCCTCGCCGCCGCGCTCCACGGCACGGTCCCCGTGATCGCCGGCGCCGGCCTCACCGCGGCGCTCGCCTACCGCTGGAAGTCGCAGATCAACGAGAACGCCAAGCAGCCGGCCTTCGCGAGCGAGCTCCCGGAGCTCAACCACAACGAGATCGTCGGCTGGAGCTCGGCCGCCCGCTTCGCACCCTTCAGCGCCGTCTTCCTCGACGACAGCGACGACACGCCGCGCATCGAGCAGCGGATCGCTGTGACGCGCGAGATCATCGGCGAGAACGCCGCCGGGACCCATGTGGTCGCCACGCGCGGGCAGACCGCCGTCGAGCGCGCCTTCTCGCTCGTCCTCCTCGGTGACCTCGTCTCGCTCTACCTCGCGGCGCTCAACGGGGAGGACCCGAAGCCGATCGAGCCGATCGAGGAGCTCAAGCGCCGCCTGTCCTGACGCGCCAAGACGGCAGGAACCTTGACACAGGTGTGGTAAGGTTCAAGCCTGATGGACGCCCTCACGATCCATGAGGCGGCGCAGACGACCGGTTGGTCCCCGCGCATGCTCCGGTATGTCGAGCGCATCGGGCTGATCGAGCCCCCGCGCACCGATGCCGGGTACCGGATGTATGGCCCCGAGGAGCTCCAGCGGCTGCGCACCCTGCGCGAACTGCTGGACGACCACGACGTCGGCCTCGCCGACATCGCCTTCGCCCTGCGGCTGCGTCAGGAAGACGCGTTGCGCGGCGACGTCGAGTCGTGGCTGAAGGCCCGTCCGCAGCGTCCCGAGACCGTATCCGCCGATGACTGGCTCAGCTGGGAGCAGGAGAAGCACGCCCGCCTGCTGGCCGCCACCACCACCCCCACGATGGAGAACCCCGCCCGATGACGACCACCGCCGTCCTGTCCGACACCGACTACAAGGTCGCCGACCTCTCGCTGGCCGCCTTCGGCCGCAAGGAGATCGAGCTCGCCGAGCACGAGATGCCCGGCCTCATGCAGACGCGCGCGGAGTTCGCCGCCGCCCAGCCGCTCAAGGGCGCCCGCATCACCGGGTCGCTCCACATGACGATCCAGACCGCCGTCCTCATCGAGACGCTCGTCGCCCTCGGCGCCGAGGTCCGCTGGGCCTCCTGCAACATCTTCTCGACCCAGGACCACGCGGCCGCGGCCGTCGCGGTCGGCCCGCATGGGACGCCCGAGGCGCCCAGCGGCGTTCCCGTCTTCGCCTGGAAGGGCGAGACCCTCGAGGAGTACTGGTGGTGCACCGAGGAGGCGCTGACGTGGCCTGATACCCCCGATGGGGGCACAGGTGGCGGCCCGAACATGATCCTCGACGACGGCGGTGACGCGACGCTCCTCGTCCATAAGGGCCGGGAGTTCGAGCTGGCCGGCGCCGTGCCGGACCCCGCGGGCGCCGATTCGGACGAGTTCCGCATCATCCTCGAGCTCCTCGAGGCCTCGCTCGCGCGTGACCCGCAGAAGTGGACGACGATCGCCGACGGCATCAAGGGCGTCACCGAGGAGACCACGACGGGCGTCAACCGCCTGTATCAGATGCAGGAGACCGGGGATCTGCTCTTCCCGGCGATCAACGTCAACGACTCCGTCACGAAGTCGAAGTTCGACAACCTCTACGGTTGCCGCCACTCGCTCGTCGACGGCATCAACCGCGCGGTCGACGTCATGCTCGCCGGCAAGCTCTGCGTCGTCGCCGGCTTCGGCGACGTCGGCAAGGGCTCGGCCGAGTCGCTGCGCGTCCAGGGCGCCCGCGTCGTCGTCACCGAGGTCGACCCGATCTGCGCGCTCCAGGCCGCGATGCAGGGCTACTCGGTCCTGACGCTCGAGGACGTGCTTGAGGACGCTGACGTCTTCATCACGACGACGGGCAACAAGGACATCATCACCGTCGACCACATGCGCCGGATGAAGCACCACGCGATCGTGGGCAACATCGGCCACTTCGACAACGAGATCGACATCGCGGGCCTGCAGAACTCGGATGCCGAGCGGATCAACATCAAGCCGCAGGTCGACGAGTGGAAGTTCCCCGACGGCAAGTCGATCATCCTCCTCTCGGAGGGCCGCCTGCTGAACCTCGGCAACGCGACCGGTCACCCGTCCTTCGTCATGTCGAACTCGTTCACGAACCAGACGATCGCCCAGATCGAGCTGTTCACGAAGAACGACGAGTACGAGAAGAAGGTCTACGTCCTTCCGAAGCACCTCGACGAGAAGGTCGCCCGCCTGCATCTCGACGCGCTCGGCGTGAAGCTCACGAAGCTGCGCCCCGAGCAGGCCGCCTACATCGGCGTGCCGGTCGAGGGTCCGTACAAGCCGGACCACTACCGCTACTAGGCGTTTCGCCATCGCCGCGCAGCGCAAGCCACCGCATGACATCGCCGACCCCGGTCTCGCCGGGGTCGGCGATGCGCGGGTGGCGTGGGCTGCGCGGCAGATGCCGGTGCTCGCGCGGGTGCGCGAGCGTTTCGCGGCCGAGCGTCCGCTCGACGGGCTGACGATCGGGCTCTGCCTGCACGTGACCGCCGAGACCGCGAACCTCGTGCGCGCCCTGCGCGACGGCGGTGCGACGGTCGCGATCTGCGCGGCCAATCCGCTCTCCACGCAGGACGACGCCGCCGCCGTGCTCGTCGCCCACGACGGCGTCGAGGTCCACGCCGTCCACGGGGAGGACGCCGCACGCTACGCCGCCCACGTCGGGGCGCTCGTCGCGCACGGTCCGGACATCACGCTCGACGACGGCGCCGACCTCATCTCCGTGCTCCATGAGGCCCGGCCGGACCACGTCGCCACGATGATCGGCGCGACGGAGGAGACGACCACGGGCCTCGTGCGGCTGCGCGCCATGGAGGCCGACGGCCGTCTCGCATGCCCGGTGATGGCCGTCAACGAGGCGCGCACCGAGCGTGCGTTCAACGACCGTTACGGGACCGGCCAGTCGACCGTCGACGGGATTCTGCGCGCGACGAACGTGCTGCTCGCGGGCGCCGTCGTCGTCGTGGTCGGCTACGGCTGGACCGGGACCGGCATCGCACGCAGCGCACACGGCCTCGGCGCCAACGTCATCGTCTGTGAGGTCGATCCGATCCGCGCGCTCGAAGCGCGCATGGCGGGCTTCGAGGTCTGCTCCTCGCTCGAGGCGGCCGCGCGCGGCGACATCTTCATCACCGTCACCGGGGGCACCGGCGTCCTCACGGGCAAGCACTTCGAGCGCATGAAGGACGGCGCCATCCTCGCCAATGCGGGGCACTTCGACGTCGAGATCGACCTCGCCGCCCTCGCGGCGCTGGCGACCGCACGCCGCGAGGTGCGCCCGCTCGTCGAGGAGTTCGACCTCGGCGGGCGTCGGCTCAATCTCCTGGCGCGCGGGCGGGTCGTCAACCTCGCCTCCGCCGAGGGGCATCCCTCGGCCGTCATGGATCTCTCCTTCGCCACGCAGGCGCTCGCGGTCGAGGAGCTCGTGCGCCGCCACGGCCAGCTCGGCCCCGGCGTGCACCCTGTCCCAGCCGCCGTCGATCGCGAGGTCGCGCGCCTGAAGCTCGACGCGCTCGGCGTCGAGATCGACGAGCTCACCGCCGAGCAGGCCGCGTACGCGCGGGCGTGGGTCCCCGCGCCGCACGAGGACGCATGAGCGCGCAGGGCATCGCCGCCGCGGTCGAAAAGCTCCGCGCCGACGGCGCCGGCGAGGCAGCCGTGACGAGCTTCCGGCGCAGCGCCGAGCGCCTCGCCGCGGGGGAGACCGGCCTCCTCGCCGAGCGCGACCTTGAGCCGGTCACCGAGCTCCCCGACGCGGCGGCGCTCCCCCTACCCGGCCCCGAGGTCGCGGGCCTGCTCGACACGACCGTCGTCATCAAGCTCAATGGCGGCCTGGGCACGAGCATGGGGGTCACGCGCGCGAAGTCGCTGCTCGAAGTGAAGGACGGCCAGAGCTTCCTCGACATCTGCGCCGCGCAGGTGCTCGCGCTGCGCGCCGCGTATGAGCCCGCACCGCGCCTGCCCCTCGTCCTGATGAACAGCTTCGCCACGCGTGCCGACTCGCTCGCGGCGCTCGCGCAGCACGGTGAGCTCTCCGCCGACCTGCCCGCCGACCTCGTCCAGGGACGCGTCCCCAAGCTCCTCGACGACGGCACGCTCGCGCCGGTCGCCTGGCCCGCGGACCCGGGCCTTGAGTGGGCGCCGCCCGGTCACGGCAACCTCTACCCCTCGCTCGTCACCAGCGGACTGCTCGAGCGCCTGCTGGCCCGGGGCTACCGCCACGCCTTCGTCTCCAATGCGGACAACCTCGGCGCCGTGCTCGACCCGGCGATTCTCGCCTGGATGGCGGCCGAGGGCCTCCCGTTCGTCATGGAGGTCGCAGACCGCACGGCAGCCGATCGCAAGGGCGGGCACCTGGCCCGGCGCGTAGGCGGCGGGCTCGTCCTGCGCGAGATCGCCCAGACGGCGGCCGAGGACCTTGCGGCCTTCCAGGACACGGGCCGCCACAGCTTCTTCAACACGAACTCGATCTGGCTCGACCTGCGCGCGCTCGCGGCGGTCCTCGAGCGCGACGGCGGGCTCGAGCTGCCGATGATCGTCAACCGCAAGACCGTCGACCCGCGCGACGCCGCGTCCCCCGCGGTCGTCCAGCTCGAGAGCGCCATGGGCGCCGCGATCGACGCCTTCCCGGGCGCGCAGGCCATCCGCGTGCCGCGCTCGCGCTTCGTGCCGGTCAAGACGACCGACGACCTCCTCGTCCTGCGCTCCGACGCCTACCGCCTCGGCGCGGGCGCGCGGATCGAGCTCGCTCCGGGACGCGGCGGCGCGCCGCTCGTGCGCCTCGACCCGGAGCACTTCCGCCTGCTCACAGACTTCGAGGCGCGACTGCCCGCGGGCGTCCCCTCGCTCGTCGCCTGCGACGCGCTCACGGTCAGCGGGGACGTGCGCTTCGGCGCCGACGTCACGGTGCGCGGCAGCGTGACCGTTGACGGGCCGCAGGCGGTCCCGGACGGCGCGCTGCTCGAAGGCTGACGTCAGCCGGTGCGACGGCGCACGCGCTCGGGCGCGGACGTGTCGGGCGCCGGGGCGCCCTCGGCGCCCGCCAGCGCCTCGGCGCGATCCTCTAGGCGCTCGCGCCGCTGCTGCTCGCGCTCACTCTCGTCGAGCGCGCGGAAGAGCAGGAAGGCGAGGGCGATGCCCATGATGAGCATCTGTTCGAGGACCATGAGCTCGCCGCCGAGCTGCTGGTCGGAGTCGGCGGTGAAGCCGAAGATCTGCTCGCGCTGCTCGTACACCGGGTAGAGCGCCTCGGTGGCGAAGGTCAGGCCCAGGCCGAGGATGCCGACCCCGAACTTCGTCGCGAGCATGTAGCTGATCGGCCCCATCGCGCTCGTGTGGAAGCGCGAGCGGATCGGCGAGAGCAGCTGCCACCAGTAGAGGAACCCGAGGCTCAGGAAGCAGATGTGCTCGAGCACATGGACGAGCGAGTGTTCGACGGCCGCGTCGTAGAGGACCGGGATGTGCCAGACCCACATCGCGACGATGTAGAGCGCGACGGCGACGGCCGGGTGCATCAGCGGGCCGAGCGCACGCTCGAGGTTCATCAGGCGACGGGTCGCGGGGCGCAGGATGATCTTCGTGAGGCCCACGATCAGGAGGATCGGCGCGACGTCGAGCAGCAGCAGATGCTGCGCCATGTGGAAGGTGAAGGACTGCTCGCCGAGGACGTCGATCGGTGAGATGAGCGCCGCGAGCAGCGTCAGGAGCCCGAGCACGTAGGAGCACAGGCGCCAGACCGGCGCGGCCGTCGCGCCGTGCTCGCGGCGCACGCGCACCCAGCGGGGGAGGTAGAGCCACGCCAGGATCGCGGTCAGCAGCAGCGGACCGGGGTCGAAGGTCCAGGAGACGTCGGCAGCGACGGCGAGCGTCATCCACGGATCTGAGGCGAGCACGAGGGAGGATCGTCGCAGACCGCACCGTGTTCCGTGTGCAGGCGTGCGCCAGGCTGCCTGGCATGTCGCCGAGCCTCCTCGACCTGCTCGCGCCGACCGGCTGTTGGTCGTGTCGCGGCCCGGCCCCCGGCGGGCACCCGCTCTGCGGGAGCTGCGCCGCCGCGCTCCCCTGGCTCGAGGACGGTCCCGACGGCGAGCGCGGCCAGGCGCTCGATCGCTGGTGGGCGCCGCTCGCGTTCGCTGGGCCCGCGCGCGACCTCGTGCACGCCCTGAAGTTCTCCGGCGCCGCGGGGATCGCCGGACACATGGGCGCGCAGATGGCGCTGCGGCGGCCCGCCGGGCTGTTCGCTCCGGGCACGGTCCTCGTGCCCATCCCGGCACACCCGCTACGCCGGCGCCGACGCGGGTTCGACCACGCCGAGGCGCTCACCGTCGCGCTGGCAGCGCGCCTCGGCCTGCCCGTCCAGCGCGCGCTGCGCCGTGAGGCGCGCCTGGGCGCGCGTCAGCGTGGCCTCGATCGCCGCGCGCGCCTTGAGGGATCGGCGCTCGTTCTGCACGCCGCCGGCGTGGCTCCCGCGCGCTGTGTGCTGATCGACGACGTCCGCACCACGGGAGCGACGCTCGAGGCCTGTGCGCGGGTTCTGCGTGCCGCCGGCGCCGGGCGCGTGTCGGCCGCGACCTATGCCCGCGTCCCGTGACCGCCCGGCGTGTCGATACGATCGGGACGTCCAGGACCACCCTTTAGGAGCAATCATCAAGCTCGAAGTCACAGGGCTGCACGTGCCCGTCACGGATGAGATGCGCGAGCTGACGGAGCTCCGCTTCGAAAAGCTCGGCCGCCAGGTCCCTGAGGACACCTTCTGCCATGTCGTGCTCACCGAGCAGCACAACCCGGCCAACCCGGACCATTTCCACGTCGAGGCGACGGTGGCGATGCCGGGCAAGACGATCCACGCTGAGGCCGATTCCCGCGAGCTCGGGCCGTGCCTGAGCCATGTCGTCGAGGAGCTCCAGCGGCAGGTCCACAAGCATCTGGAGAAGACCCGCGCCGGGCGTCACGCCGGCAGCGAGACGATCCGCCACGCAGACGAGGTCTAAAGCCCCCGCAGCGGCCCTCGACAGGGCCCTGAGAGCCCCCTGAGGGCCGCCCTGGGCGGGCCCCATCCGCCGCTATGCTGCGGCCATGGGTCTGCTCGAGAAGGCGCTGAACATCGGAGAGGGCAAGCAGTTCCGCCTCTACGAAAAGCGCATCGCCGCGATCTCCGCCCAGGCGGACGAGCTCGAGACGATCACCGACGAGGAGCTGCGCGGCCGAATGGACGTGCTGCGCGAGCGTGTCCAGCAGGGCGGCGAGACCCTCGATGAGGTGCTCGAGGACTGCTTCGCGCTCGTGCGTGAGGCTGGCCGCCGCACGATGGGCATGCGGCACTTCGACGTTCAGCTCATCGGCGGCATGGTGCTGCACGGCGGCAACATCGCCGAGATGAAGACCGGTGAGGGCAAGACGCTCACCGGGACCCTCGCCGTCTGTCTCAACGCCCTGGCCGGCCGCGGCGTCCACGTCGTGACGGTCAACGATTACCTCGCGCGCCGTGACGCCGAGTGGATGAGCCCGATCTACGAGATCCTCGGCTTCTCCTGGGGCGTCCTCCAGAACATGCAGCCCGGCGACGACAAGATCGCCGCCTACGCCGCCGACATCACGTACGGCACGAACTCCGAGTTCGGCTTCGACTACCTGCGCGACAACATGGCGCAGAGCCTTGAGGAGAAGGTCCAGCACGGCGGCCGCATCGCCGACGACGGGCGGCCGGTCGCAACGCACAACTTCGCGATCGTGGATGAGGTCGACAACATCCTCATCGACGAGGCGCGCACGCCGCTTATCATCTCCGGCGCGCCCGAGCAGGCCGCCGACCTCTACCAGACGTTCGCGCGCCTGGCCCCCCAGATGGAGGCCGGCAAGACTCCCGAGGGGATGGACCCGCGCGCCAAGCGCGACTTCGTTGCCGACTTCGACTTCGAGTTCGACGAGAAGCACAAGACCGTCGCCGTCACCGAGCGCGGCGTCGCCAAGGCGGAGAAGTTCATCGGCGTCACGCACCTCTATCGCGCGGAGAACGGCCACCTCGTCAACCACCTGATGCAGGCGCTCAAGGCGCAGGCGCTCTACAAGCGCGATGTGGACTACGCCGTCGTCGATGGCGAGGTCATGATCATCGACGAGTTCACCGGCCGCATCCTCGAGGGGCGCCGCTGGTCGGAGGGCCTCCACCAGGCGGTCGAGGCGAAGGAAGGGGTGCGCGTCCAGGAGGAGAACCAGACGCTCGCCACGATCACGCTGCAGAACTACTTCCGCCTCTACGACAAGCTCGCCGGCATGACGGGCACCGCCCTGACAGAGGCGACCGAGTTCAAGAAGATCTACGACCTCGGCGTGGTGCAGATCCCCACGAACCGCGACATGGTCCGCCTGGATCGCAACGATCAGGTGTACAAGACCCGCGAGGGCAAGTGGAACGCCCTGATCCGCGAGATCGAGGCGCGCCACGCCGCCGGCCAGCCTATCCTCGTCGGCACGATCTCCGTCGAGGTCTCAGAGCTCCTCGGCGAGCGGCTGGGGCGCAAGGGGATCCCGCACACGGTCCTCAACGCGAAGCCGGAGTACGCCGAGCTCGAGGGCGAGACGATCGCTGAGGCCGGGCGCCCCGGCGCCGTCACGATCGCCACCAACATGGCCGGCCGCGGCGTCGACATCAAGCTCGGCGGCAGCCCGGAGCACCTCGCGCGCCGTGAGGCCGCGAAGCTCGGCGTGAAGCCGGGATCGCCGGACTACGAGGAACTGTTCGCCAAGGTGCTCCCGAAGATGGAGGAGCAGGTCGCGAACGACCGCGAGCGCGTGATGGACGCGGGCGGCCTCTTCATCGCCGGCACCGAGCGCCACGAGTCGCGCCGCATCGACAACCAGCTGCGCGGTCGCGCCGGCCGTCAGGGCGACCCCGGCGAGTCGCGGTTCTTCCTCAGCGCCGAGGACGACCTCGTGCGTCTCTTCGCCGGCGACCGGATCTACAACATCCTCGATCGCCTCGGGACCGTCGACGCCGACGGGAACGAGGAGCCGATCGAGGCCGGCATGCTCAGCAAGCAGATCGAGAAGGCGCAGCGCAAGGTCGAGGAGCAGAACTTCCTCATCCGTAAGCGCGTCCTCGAGTACGACGACGTGATGAACGAGCAGCGCCGCATCGTCTACGCGTACCGCGACGACGTGCTCGAGGGCAAGGACCTCGGCCAGCAGGCGCGCGACGAGATCACCGCCGTCATCGAGCGCATGGTCGACGAGTACACGCCGGGCGACTACATCGAGGACTGGGACCTCGACGGCCTCTTCGTCGCGCTCAACGACATCCTCCCCGGCGACGCGCTCTCCGAGGGCCTCGATGCACGCAACGTCGCCGTCAGCAACCTCGACCGCGACGAGCTGAGCGAGCGTCTCACCGGCGAGGCGCTGGGGCTCTATGACGCACGCGAGGCGGACTTCGGCGAGGAGCTCATGCGCATGCTGGAGCGCTACCTGTTGCTCCAGATCATCGACAACCGTTGGCGCGAGCACCTCTACGACATGGACTACCTGCGCGAGGGCATCCACCTGCGCGGGTTCGCGCAGATCGAGCCGATCATCGCGTACAAGAACGAGGCGTTCACGCTCTTCACCGATCTCATGAACTCGATCTGGGCGGACTTCGCGCGGATGGTCTACCACGTCGAGGTGGAGGTCGAGATGGAGGACGGGGCCGCTGCGCCGCCCGCCTTCGGGACCGGCGGCGGGACGCAGACGCGCTCCGGGTCCGTCACGTATTCCGGCGGGAGCGAGGCGCTCGCCGCCGGCGCGCTCGCCTTCGCCGCAGCCGAGGCCGGTCACGAGCCGGGCGCCGAGGCGCCCGCGCCGCCGCCGGTCGAGCAGCGCCGCGTCGCCGACGACGAGGCGATCGGCCGCAACGACCCCTGTTGGTGCGGATCGGGCCAGAAGTACAAGAAGTGCCACGGGGCCTGAGCGCGCGCCGTGGTCCGGCGCTCCGGCCCTGAGTGCTAGCGTCGCTGGCGTGCCCGCCGTCCCCGCTCCAGAGAGCACACCGCAGCGCCTCGCGACGATTCGCGAGCAGGTCGCGTCGCTCGCCGCGTACCTCCAGCCGGACGAGCTCGCGAACCGTGCCGCCGAGCTCGAGGGCCGCATGGGCGAGCAGGGCTTCTGGGACGACCAGGAGCAGGCCGCGAAGGTCAGCGCGGAGCACTCGCGCGTCTCGCGGCGCCTGGAGAGCTGGCAGACGCTCGCCGGGGACGTCGAGGATCTCGACACGCTGATCGAGCTCGCCGACGAGGACCCCTCGCTCGGCGAGGAGGTCACGCAGCAGCTCGACGGCATCGAGACGCGCCTCGCTGCGCTCGAGGAGGAGCGCCTCTTCTCCGGCCCGTACGACGGCGGCGACGCCCTCGTCACGGTCAACGCGGGCGCGGGCGGCACCGACGCCCAGGACTGGGCCGAGATGGTGCTGCGCATGATGATGCGCTGGGCCGAGAACCGTCGCTTCAAGGTCGAGCTGCTCGAGGCGAGCGCGGGGGAGGAGGCCGGCATCAAGTCGGCGACCTTCCGCGCTGAGGGCGAGAACGCCTACGGCCTCTTCTCTGCCGAGCGCGGCGTCCACCGCCTCGTGCGCCTCTCGCCGTTCGACTCCGCCAACCGGCGCCAGACGTCCTTCGCCGGGATCGAGGTCGCACCCGTCGTCGACGAGGTCGGCAGGATCGAGATCGACGACGACGACCTGCAGATCGACACGTACCGTGCCTCGGGCGCCGGTGGGCAGCACGTGAACAAGACCGATTCGGCGGTGCGGATCACCCACCGCCCGAGCGGCATCGTCGTCCAGTGCCAGAATGAGCGCTCGCAGACGGCGAACAAGGACACCGCGATGAAGATGCTGCGCGCGAAGCTCCTCGAGCTCGAGGAGCGCCGCCGCGCCGAGGAGATCGCGCGCGCCAAGGGCGAGGCGCAGGACGTGAACTTCGGCTCGCAGATCCGCAGCTACGTCCTGCATCCGTACACGATGGTCAAGGACCACCGCACGAGCTTTGAGATGGGCGACGCCCAGCGCGTCCTCGACGGGGACCTCGACGGCTTCGTCCGCGCCGAGCTGCTGCGCGCCGCGGGCACCGCCACGACGGAGTGAGCGTGCTGGACGAGGCCGCCCGTCGCGAGCTCGAGGATGTCGTGGCCCGCGCGCTGGCCGAGGACGTCGGCGACGGGGACCGCACCTCGCTCGCGACCGTCCCGCACGAAGCGCGCGCCGTCGCGCGCATCACGCAGAAGCAGGCGGGCGTGCTGTTCGGCCTCGACGCCGCCGAGTGCGTCCTGCGCAGCGTCGAGCCGGACGTCGAGATCGTGAGTGAGGCCGAGGAGGGCGTCTGGCGCGACGGCGGGCCCGTGCTCACCGTGACCGGGACGGCGCGCGGGCTGCTCGCAGCCGAGCGCACCGCGCTCAACCTGCTGCAGCGCCTCTCCGGGGTGGCGACGCTCGCTGCGCGCTACGTCGCCGCGGTCGAGGGCACCGGCGCAAAGATCCTCGACACCCGCAAGACCACGCCGGGCCTGCGCCTGCTCGAGAAGGCCGCCGTGCGCGCGGGTGGGGCCGTCAACCACCGGATCGGGCTCTGGGACGAGATCCTCATCAAGGAGAACCACGCGTACCTCGCAGGGGGTGTCGGGGAGGCGGTGCGCCGCGCGCGCGCCGCGGCGCCGGAGCTGCCGCTGGAGGTCGAGTGTCGGTCGGTCGCGGACATCGACGAGGCGCTCGCGGCCGGCGCGCCACGCCTGCTGCTCGACAACATGACGCCGGACGAGCTGCGCGCCGCGGTCGCGCACGTCGCGGGGCGCGCGGTGCTCGAGGCGAGTGGCGGTATCGATCTCGAGCGCGTGCGGGCCGTCGCGCAGACCGGCGTACAATTCGTGTCGGTCGGGGCGATCACCCACTCCGCTCCGGCACTCGACCTCTCGCTCATCCTGGAGCCGCTGCCATGACCGGACCCACCGCCCTCCCGATGGCCGGGGAGCCCGCCCCAGAGCTGGTCGACATCCCGGCCCTCAAGGCCGAGGTGCGCGAGCTCGCGCGCGAGCGCGGCGCCGTCATCCTCGCGCACAACTACCAGGTGCCCGAGATCCAGGATGTCGCCGATTACGTCGGCGATTCGCTCGGCCTCTCGCAGACGGCGGCACGCGTCGAGCAGGACGTCATCGCCTTCTGCGGCGTGCACTTCATGGCTGAGACGGCCTCAATCCTCTGCCCGCAGAAGACGGTCCTGCTCCCCGATCCCGATGCCGGCTGCTCGCTCGCCGACTCGATCACGCCGCCCGAGCTCGACGCCTGGCAGGCCGAGCACCCCGGGGCGATCACCGTGATGTACGTCAACACGACGGCGGCGATCAAGGCGCTCACCGACTACTGCTGCACCTCGTCGAACGCCGTCCAGGTCGTCGAGCACATCCGCCGCGAGCATGGGGAGGACGTCGAGATCCTCTTCGGCCCCGACATGTTCCTGGGTGCCTACGTCCAGAAGACGACGGGCCACGCGAACATGCACGTCTGGAGCGGCGAGTGCCACGTCCACGCCGGCATCCGGCCAGACGACATCAGCGCGGTGCGGGCCGAGCACCCCGGCGCCGACTTCCTCATCCATCCCGAGTGCGGGTGCGTGACGTCGGTGATGGAGTACGTCGCATCGGGCGATGTCGACGCCGCAGGCGTCCACATGCTCTCGACCGGCGGGATGCTGCAGTACGCCCAGGAGGCGCAGCGCACGGGCTCCAAGGTCGAGGTGATCGTCGCGACCGAGACCGGCATGCTCTATCCGATGCAGCAGGCCGCACCGGGCGTGACCTTCATCCCGGCGAACCGCGCGGCATCGTGCCGTTACATGAAGATGATCACGCTGCCGAAGCTGCGTGACGTCCTGCGCGACATGACCGGCGAGGTCCGTGTCGCAGCCGATCTGGCCGAGCGCGCGCGTCTGCCGATCGAGCGCATGGTCGCGATCAACGGTTAGACGCCGCTCCGCGCGGGGAACTACGGAGGGCGCCCGTGGGCGCCGCGGTGGACGCCGTCCGTCGCGTACGCAAGAGTGAAGTTGACTCACGAGTCAATTGGAAGGTGACACCGTGATCGCAGCACGCGGCACCATGGCCCCATCGGCACCACAGCTCGTCTATGACTTCGCCGAAGGCTCGCGCGAGATGCGCAATCTGCTCGGTGGCAAGGGCGCCAACGTCGCCGAGATGACGCGCCTGCTCGGGCCGGAGCTCGTCCCGGCCGGATTCACGATCACCGCCGAGGCCTGCGTCCGGTATCTCGACGCAGACGGTGTGGTCGATGGGCTCAGCGCCGAGGTGGGCGCCGCGCTCGCACGCCTTGAGGCGCTCGCCGGGCGCCGCCTCGGCGACCCCGCGGACCCGCTGCTCGTCTCGGTGCGCAGCGGCGCGCGCGACTCGATGCCGGGCATGCTGGACACCGTCCTCAATCTCGGTCTCAACGACATCTCGGTCGAGGGGCTCGCCGCGCGCACGGGCAATGAGCGCTTTGCGTGGGACTCCTATCGGCGCTTCGTGCAGATGTTCGGCAACGTCGTGATGGATATCCCGGGCGAGCACTTCGAGGAGGCGATCGCCGCGGCGAAAGCGGCGCGCGGCGTGACGCTCGACACCGACCTCGACGCGGCGGCGCTGCGCGAGCTCGTCGCGGTCTTCCGCGGGCTCTACGACTTCCCGCAGGACCCGCGCGCGCAGCTGGAGCGCGCGATCAACGCGGTCTTCGACTCGTGGAACGGCCCGCGCGCCGTCGAGTACCGCCGTCTTCACCGGATCCCTGACTCGTGGGGGACGGCCGTCAACGTCCAGCAGATGGTCTTCGGCAACAAGGGGGAGACGAGCGGGTCGGGCGTCGCGTTCAGCCGCGACGAGATCACCGGGGCGCCGGAGCCCAGCGGTGACTTCCTGCCCAATGCCCAGGGTGAGGACGTCGTCTCCGGTGTGCGCACGCCGCGCGATCTCGCGGAGCTCGCGGAGTGGATGCCGCACGTCCACGCGCAGCTCCACGACATCCTGCGCCGCCTCGAGCGCCACTACGGCGACATGCAGGACACGGAGTTCACGATCGAGGAGGGGCGCCTCTACATGCTCCAGACGCGCAACGCCAAGCGCCCCGCCCAGGCGGCGGTGCGCTTCGCCGTCGACGCGGTGCGCGAGGGACTGCTGACGCGCTCGCAGGCGATCGCGACGATCCACGCCGATCGACTCGACGCGCTGCTCCACGACACCTTCGATCCCGCGGCGCCGTTCAACGTCTGCGCGCGCGGCGTCGCGGCATCCCCCGGCGCGGCGAGCGGCGAGATCGTCCTCACCGCGCAGGAGGCGGTCGGGGTCCGTGCAGCAGGGCGCGACGCGATCCTCGTGCGGCCCTTCACCGAGGCCGAGGACGTCGCCGGGTTCCACGCAGCGGCCGGCATCCTCACCTCTGAGGGCGGCAAGGCCTCGCATGCAGCGCTCGTCGCGCGCGGGATGGGCCGCCCGGCCGTCACCGGCGTCGACGCGATGCAGGTCGATCTGCAGGCGCGCGAGGTGCGCATCGGCGACCTGGTGCTGCGCCCGGGTGACCGCATCGCGATCGACGGCAGCGCCGGCCTCGTGACCACCGACGACGTACCGCTCGTAGCACCAGCGATGAGCGAGGACTTCCTCACCGTTCTCGCCTGGAGCGACGATCTGCGCACGCTCGGCGTGCGGGCCAACGCCGACACGCCGCAGGCCGCGGCCGAGGCGCGCGCGTTCGGCGCCGAGGGCATCGGCCTCTGCCGCTCGGAGCACATGTTCATGGACCCGGAGCGGGTGCCGCTGATCCGCCGGCTCGTCGTCGCGCTCGCGCACGACGGCAACGGCGAGCGCGAGGCGGCCCTCGTCGACCTGCGCCGCGTCCAGCAGGCGGACTTCGCGGGGATCTTCGAAGCGATGGCGGGGCTCCCGGTGACGGTACGGCTGCTCGATCCGCCGCTGCACGAGTTCCTCCCCAAGCCGCAGGAGCTGCGTGCCGAGCTCGATTGGGCGCAGAGCGTGCGCAGCGCCGACCTCCCGGAGCTCCTCGCGGTCCAGGAGGCACTCACCCGGCTGGCCGAGGTCAACCCGATGCTCGGCCTGCGCGGCGTGCGCCTCGGGCTGCTCTATCCCGACATCTACGCGATGCAGATCGAGGCGATCTTCGGCGCCGTCGCCGATGTGCGCGCACGGCTCGCCGAGCCCCCGAAGGTCGAGATCATGGTCCCGCTCGTCGCCTACGAGTCCGAGCTGGTGACGATGCTCGAGCTCATCGACGAGCTCGCGCAGGCGCATGAGATGCGGCGTGGCGAGGACTTCACGGTCGGCACGATGATGGAGCTGCCGCGGGCGTGCCTGATCGCTGATCGCATCGCCCGCCACGCGGACTTCTTCTCTTTCGGGACGAACGACCTGACGCAGACGACGCTCGGATTCTCGCGCGACGACGTCGAGTCGGCGATCGTCCCCGGCTACGTCGCGCGCAACATCATCGACGGCTCACCGTTCGACTCGATCGACGAGGACGGGGTCGGCCGGCTCGTCCAGATGGGCTGCGAGCTCGGCCGGATGACACGGCCGGATCTCTACACCGGCATCTGCGGGGAACACGGCGGCGATCCACAGTCGATCGGCTTCTTCCACCGGGCCGGCGTCGACTATGTGAGCTGCTCGCCGTTCCGTGTGCCGATCGCGCGCGTCGCCGCCGCGCAGGCTGCGATCGCGGCGCTGGACCCGCAGACGCTCAGCTGAAGTCGGCCGCTGCGTGCGGGCCGACGCAGGCGACCGCGAGGTCGTCCGGATCGACCCGACGGGCGATGTCGGTGACCTGCGCGTGGGTGACCGCATCGAGCTGGGCGATCGCGAGGTCCGGATCGATCGGCTCGCGGTGGACGATCGAGCGCCGCGCGGCGTGACCGGCGACCGCGTTTGTGTTCTCGAAGGCGAGGACGCGGCGGCCGGCGGCGTACGAGCGCGCGCGATGGACTTCCTCCTCGGTCGGGCCCTCGTCGCGCAGCTCGCCGACGATCTCGCGCATGCGCGTGTACGCCTCGACGCACTTCGTCGAGTCGAGCCCGGCACCCATGTACAGCGCGCCGTGGTCGCTCGCCACGTGGTCGGAGGCGAAGACGGAGTACGCGAGGCCGCGCTGCTCACGGATCTCGTCGAAGAGCCGCGAGCCCATCGAGCCGCCGAGCAGCGTCGAGTAGATGTGGAAGGCGGCGCGCTCGGCCGGGTCGTCCGGCGTGACCTCAGGGCGCAGCAGCATCCGCAGGTGCGACTGGTTCGTGTCGCGCTCCTCGACGAGGATCTGCGGCGCGAAGTCCGGCACCGGCTCGGCGGCCTGCGGCTCGGCGAGGTCGGGGAAGCGCGCGATCAGGTCCTCGAGCGAACCGTCGTCGGGCACGTGCTCGAGGTTGCCGACGACGAAGGCACCGCCCGTGCGCCCGGACCAGCGGCGCTCGCGGAAGGCCATGAGCCCCTCGCGGCTGAACGTCCGCAGATGCTCCTCCGGCCCGAGGACCGTGCGGCCGAGTGGGTGGTCGCCGAAGGCGGCGCGCTCGATGAGCTCGCCAGCCACCGCGGACGGCTGATCCTTGTAGCGCTGGATCTCCTGGATCACGACGCCGCGCTCCTTGTCGAGCTCCTCGGCGTCGACCCGCGGGCGCCCGACGAAGTCGCTGAGCAGGTCGGCGGCTTCCATCACGGCCTCCGCGCGCACGGTGATGTGGAAGGCGACGAGGTCGTGGCTCGTGTACGCGTTGAGCACGCCGCCCATGCGCTCGGCGGTCTCGTTGACCTTGCGGTAGTCGTCGTAATGCTCGCCCCCCTTGAAGACGAGGTGCTCGAGGAAGTGGGCCATCCCGTTCTCCTCGGGGCGCTCGGTGCGGGCGCCGGCGTCGAAGGCGACGAGCAGCGTCGTCGCGCGCGTGCCGGGGAGGCCGATGCGGTGGACGGGGAGGCCGTTGGCGGCGGTGGTCGAGGAGAAGCGCGGCATGGCGTGCAGTATGCCCGCCGCTGCAACGCGGATTGCGCCCGGATGCGCGAGGGAGGGAATCGACGGGCGGAGGGCAACCCCATACGAGGATGGCCGCGACCGAACACGAGCTGCGCCTGCGCGACACGCGCTCTGCGCAGCCCCAGCTCGATCCGCGCATGCTCGCGGTGCGCCCCGGCGATCCCGCGAATGCCATCGAGCTGCGCAACGTCTCGCGCACCTATGACACGTCGAAGGCCGGTCTCAACGAGGCGAGCTTCGCCGTCCGACGCGGGGAGTTCGTCTTCCTCGTCGGCCAGACCGGCTCGGGCAAGTCGACGCTCATGCGGCTGCTCATCAAGGAGCTCGAGCCCGACAGCGGCAGCATCCTCGTCGCCGGCCGCGACATCGGTGAGCTGCGTCGCAAGCAGATCCCGTTCTACCGCCGCAACCTCGGCGTCGTCTTTCAGGACTTCAAGCTGCTCCCCAACCGCACGGTGCACGACAACGTCGCCTACGCGCTCCAGGTGACGGGCATGGGGCGGCGCGAGATCCGCTCGAAGGTCCCGGACATCCTGCGCCTCACGGGGCTTGCGACGAAACTCCACCACTACCCCGATCAGCTCTCCGGCGGGGAGCAGCAGCGCGTCGCGATCGCGCGCGCCTTCGTCAATCATCCGCCGCTCCTGCTCGCCGACGAGCCGACCGGCAACCTCGACCCCGAGACGTCGATCGGGATCATGCAGCTCCTCTACCGGATCAACCGCACGGGGACGACCGTCCTCGTGGCGACGCACGACGCCGACATGGTCGATCGCATGCGCCGCCGCGTGATCGAGCTCGAGCGCGGCCGCATCATCCGCGACGAACTGGCAGGGCGCTACGCGCCGAGCGACGTGAGCACCGCCGAGTTCGGCGCGCTGCTGAGCGAGCCGGCACCCGCGCCGCAGCGCGCGCCCGATCCCGCCGACGACTTCGACCAGGCGTTCGTGGACTGATGCGCCTCGGGTTCTGCATCCGCGAGGCGCTGCGCTCGCTGCGGCGCAACGCCGTCCCGAGCTTCGCCGCGCTCGCGTCCGTGCTCGTCACGCTGCTCGTTCTCGGCGTCTTCATCCCGATCGTCCAGGCGACGACCGGTGCCGCCAACGACGTGCGCGGCAAGGTGCTCGTCAACGTCTACCTCCAAGACGACGCGACACCCGCGGACGTCACCCGCGTGCGCGCCGCGCTCGTCGCGGACCCGCAGGTGCGCAGCGTCGAGTTTGTCTCCAAGGAGGCGGCGCTGAGGCGCGAGTCGGAGCAGAACCCGGACGCCTACAAGCTCCTCGGCGGCACCAACCCGCTGCCGGACACGCTGCGCGTCACGCCGAAGAACCCCGACAACGTCCTCGCCCTCGTCACGAAGCTCGCGCCGACGCAAGGCGACGGTGGCGTCACGGGCGCCGACCCGGCGATCGAGAGCGTGCGCTCCTCGAAGGACGACACCGAGAAGATCCTCACCGCGACGAAGGTCGTGAAGTACACCACCGGTCTGCTCGCGCTGCTCCTCATCGTCGCGTCGATCCTCCTCATCTCCAACACTGTTCGGCTCTCCGTCTTCGCGCGGCGCCGCGAGGTGCAAGTGATGAAGCTCGTCGGCGCGACCGACGGCTTCATCCGCTGGCCCTTCGTCCTTGAGGGCATCCTCCTGGGCGCAATGGGCGCGACGCTCGCCGTCCTCCTCCTCGGCGTGATCAAGGTCGCCCTCATCGACCCGCTCGTCTCCGACTTCGCGCTGCTCGCCGCACCGCAGACGATCGGCTTCGGGATGCTCGTCGGCGTGCTCTTCCTCGCCGGCGTCGTCGTCAGCGCCTGCGGCTCGGCGCTGTCGCTGCGCCGCTTCCTCAACGTCTGAGCGGGGTCGCCCATGGCCCCGCACGGCTAGCCTCTCGGCAGCCCGATGCGCGCCCTGCGGACCATCCTCCTCACGCTTGCGACGGTCCTCGCCGCGCTGCTCCTCGTCGCCGCCGGTGTCTGGATCGGCGGACGCCACGCAGACGCCGTGCCCTCGCCGGTGCGCAGCGCCCTCACCGGGTCGACCGATCGGCGGATCGTCAACGAGGCGCTCGATCGCATCGAGGAGATCTACTACCGCAAGATCCCGCGGTCGGTGCTCGCCGATGAGGCGATCGCCGGCGCGGTGAAGAACCTCAACGACCGCTTCTCGACGTACTTCACGCCCGCCGAGTACCACCGCTTCCAGGACGCCCAGGACAGCCGCTTCACCGGCGTCGGCGTGTCGGTCCAGCAGGACAAGGACGGCCTGCGGATCGTCAGCGTCTATGACGGCTCGCCGGCCAAGCGCGGGGGTATCGCGCCGGGTGATGTCATCGTCGCCGCGGGCGGCAAGAAGCTCGCCGGGCTCGACAGCGAGAAGTCGACCGCGCTGATCAAGGGGCCGGCCGGCACCGACATCGCGCTCGAGGTGCGGCACAAGGGCGTGACGAAGAAGCTGACGCTCACGCGCAGCCGCATTTCGGTGCCCGTCGTGGCGTCCACGATGCGCGTCGTGTGCGGCAAGAAGATCGGGGTCGTCTCGCTCTCGCAGTTCAGCTCCGGCGCGCACGCCGAGGTGTATCGCGCACTTGAGCGCCTGCGCGCGCGGGGCGCCGAGGGGTACGTCTTCGACCTGCGCGGCAACGGCGGCGGCCTCGTCGATGAGGCGCAGCTCATCGCCAGCGCCTACCTGCAGGACGGCGTCGTCGTCACGACCAAGGGCCGCACGGTTCCTGAGCGGCGCCTTGAGGCGACCGGCAGGCCCGTCGTCCCGATGGGCGCCCCGGTGGCGGTCCTCGTGGACCGCGACACCGCGTCCGCGTCGGAGATCGTCGCCGGCGCGCTGCAGGACCGCGGGCGCGCGACGCTCGTCGGGACGCGGACCTTCGGCAAGGGGGTCTTCCAGGAGGTCATCGAGCTCTCCAACGGCGGCGCGCTCGACATCACCGCGGGGCAGTACTTCACGCCGAGCGGCCGCAACCTCGGTGGGCGCGGCGTCAGCCAGGGCCGCGGCCTTGAGCCGGATGTCCGTGCCAAGGACAACCCGAAGACCCGCGTGGACGAGGCGCGCCGGATCGCCCTGAGCACCGTCGCGGCCGAGCTGGGCTGCGCGACGGCGGCGCCGTCGCGTCCATGAGCAGGCGGCCCGACCGCGCGCCGGACGCGCCCGTCGTAGTGCTGCTCGAGGGCCGCGGCCGGTTCCTCGTCGGTGAGCGCTTCTTCGAGCGCGGCGGCTCGCGCGTGACGATCGGCGCAGGGCCACGTGAGGCGCGCGCCGGAATGCTCGCGTTCGTGCGCCCTCAGGGCCGTGGCGGGCGCGGGAAGGTCCTGCGCGTCCTCGGGCGCCCCGATGTCGCACGCGATGTCCTCGAGGCGCTGATGCTCGACCGCGGGCTGCGTCGCCGCTTCCCTGCGCGGGTCGAGGAGGAGGCGGCGCACGCGCGCGAGCAGCCGTTCGAGGCTCCGGCGCGGCGCGACCTGCGCGACCTCTTGACCTTCACGATCGACCCCGTCACCGCCAAGGACTTCGACGACGCGATCTCCGCCGAGGCGCTCGAGGGCGGCCGTACGCGGATCTGGGTCCACATTGCAGACGTCAGCGCGTACGTGCGGGCCGGCGGGGCGATCGACCGCGAGGCCGAGCGGCGCGGCACGAGCGTCTACGTCCCAGGGCTCGTCGAGCCGATGCTCCCGCACGCCCTGTCGAGCGACGCCTGCTCGCTCGTCCCAGGCCAGGACCGGCTCGCCGTCACCGTCGAGCTCGAGTACGACGGCGTCGACGTCGTGTCGGTGGCGTTCCATCGCTCGCTGATCCGCTCCGACGTGCGCCTCGACTACGAGCAGGTCGACCGGATCTTCGCGGGCGAGGAGGGTGCACTCGAGCCGTGGGTCGGGCCGCTCGCAGCCGCGCGCGCCGTCTCCGCCCAGCTCGAGGCGCGGCGCCGGGAGGGCGGCAGGGCGCTCGCGATCGAGTCGGTCGAGCCGGAGTTCGCCTTCAACGCGAGCGGCCACATCACCGGTGTGGCGGCCGGTGAGCAGACCGAGTCCCACCGGCTCATCGAGCACCTCATGATCGCCGCCAATGAGCAGGTGGCAAAGCTCCTCTCGACGCGCAAGATCCCGGCGCTCTACCGCGTCCACGAGCGCCCCGAGCCGCAGGCCGCCGAGCGCCTGCTCGACCAGCTTGAGTCGCTCGACGTGGCCACGCCGCCTGCGCCCACGCGCATGTCCTCGTCGGATGCTGCGGAGGTCGTCGCCGAGGCCTCGGTCCTCGTCGACGCGCACGTGCGCCGCACCGGTCACGGCCGCCGCGGCCTGACGACCCTCGTCCTGCGCGCGCTGCGCCAGGCGCGGTACGACCCGCGCAATCTCGGCCATGCGGGCCTCGGGCTCGAGCACTACTGCCACTTCACCTCGCCGATCCGGCGCTACCCCGACCTCGTCTGCCACCGCGCGCTGCTCAGCGCGATCGGGGCGGGGGAGGACGCGCCGCAGGGCGGGGGCCTTGAGCTCGAGGGCGCGTGGGCGAGCGAGCGCGAGCGCGAGGCGATGGTCATCGAGCGCGACGCCGACGACGTGGCGCGCTGCTTCGTCCTCGAACAGCGTCTCTTCCAGGGCGGCTGGGACGAGGTCTTCGACGGCGAAGTCGTCGGGCTCGTCGGAGCGGGCGCCTTCATCGCCTTCGGTGAGGCCGGGGACGGAGCGGGGAGCTTTGAGGGCTTTCTGCCGGTCCGGGTGATCCCCGGTGACTGGTGGGACCTCAACGAGCAGGGGACCGTCCTGCACGGCCGCAGCACCGGTGGCACGCTGCGCCTGGGGGACCCGGTGCGGGTGCGTGTCGAGCGCGTCGAGACCGCGCGCGGCCGCGTGGACCTGCTGACCGCCTGACGCACCGTCGGCCAGCCACTAGGCTCGCAGCAGGATGGCGAAGCCCGCCAAGAAGAAGGTCGCCCCGGGCGACGTTGCCACCAACCGCACTGCCGGACACCGGTACGAGCTGCTCGACCGGCTCGAGTGCGGCATGGTCCTGCTCGGCACCGAGGTCAAGGCGCTGCGCGACGGATCGGCGCAGCTCAAGGACTCCTACGCGCGCGTGGAGAACGGCGAGCTCTGGCTCCACAACGCCCACATCCCCCCGTACGGGCCCGCCGCGCGCGACAACCATGAGCCCGAGCGCCCACGCAAGCTCCTCGCCAACCGCCGGGAGATCCAGCGGCTCGTCGAGAAGCAGCACGAGAAGGGCCTCACGATCGTCCCGACGCGCCTCTACTTCAAGGGCCCGCACGCGAAGTGCGAGATCGCGCTCGCGCGCGGCAAGGACCGCTTCGACAAGCGTCAGGCGCTGAAGGAGAAGGACTCCCAGCGCGAGATGCAGCGCGCCGTGCGCGACGCCGAGCGTTACTGACCGCGCTGCGCGATGACCGCCTCGGCGGCCGCCTCGGCCTGCTCGAGCTCCCCGCGCACGAGGTCGAGTCCCGAGGACCAGAAGCCCGGGTCGGTGAGGTCGAGGCCGGCGATCTTCGCGAGCTCCTGCGGGCTGCGCGAGCCGCCTGCGGCGAGCATCTCCAGGTATGCGGGGACGAACGCCTCGCCCTCCTCCTCGTAGCGGCGATAGACCGACAGCGCCAGCAGCTGTCCGTAGGCGTACGCGTACACGTAGCCGGGCGAGCCGATGAAGTGGGGGATGTAGGACCACCAGCTGCGGTAGCCGGGCGTGACCTCGACGGCGTCGCCGAGCAGGTCGTGCTGTGTCCCCTCCCAGAGGTCGCCGAAGCGCTCGACGGAGAGTTCTCCCTCCTCGCGCCGTGTCGTGTGGACCGCCTGCTCGAAGCGATTCATCGCCGTCTGGCGGAAGACGGTCGCGATCGTGTCCTCGATGTTCGAGGCGAGCAGGCTCAGGCGCGACTGCGGCGTGTCGGCCTGCTCGAGCAGGCGCCGGAAGGTCAGCGTCTCGCCGAAGACGGACGCCGTCTCACAGACGGTGAGCGGCGTGTGCTGCTCGAAGACCCCGCGCGGGATCGCAAGCGCGGCGTGGACGCCGTGGCCGAGCTCGTGCGCGAGTGTCATGACGTCGCGGCGGCGCGAGGTCCAGTTGAGCAGGAGATAGGGGTGGACGCTGGGCGTCGTGTAGGCGCAGAAGGCGCCGCCGCGCTTGCCGGGGCGGGCGGGCGCGTCGATCCACTGCTCGTCGAAGAACCGGCGCACGAGGTCGCCGAGCTGCGGCGAGAAGTCGCCATAGGCGTCGAGGACGATGTCGCGGCCTTCCTCCCAGCCGATCTCCTCCTCGTAGTCGGCGACCGCGGCGGAGCGGTCGTAGTCGGCGAGGCGCTCAAGGCCGAGCAGGCGCGCCTTCAGGCGGTACCAGCGGCGCGGGATCTCATACGCGGCCTCGACGGCCTCGACGAGCGCTTGGACCGACTCGTCGCTCGCCTCGTTGGCGAGGTTGCGGCTCGAGAGCCAGGTGGGGAACCGGCGCAGCCGGTCGTCGGTGGCCTTGTCCTGCAGGAGCGTGTTGAAGAGATAGGCGCGCGTGCGCAGTCCCGGTTGGAGCGCCGCGGTGACGGCCTCCGCGGTCGTGCGCCGCACCTCGCGGTCGTGCGACTGCAGGCGGCTGAGCGCGCTGTCGAGCGGCACCGGCTCGGCCTCGCCCGGCAGCTCGACGCGCAGGGCGCTCGTGAGCTCGCTGAAGAGGCGGCTCCACGCGTCGCGCCCGGTCACGCTCTTCTCGGCCAGCAGCTTCTCCTCGGGTTCCGAGAGCAGGTGCGGGCGGTACTGGCGCACCGTGCGCAGGTGGTGGCGCACGAGGTCGAGGCCGTCCGAGGCGAGCAGCTCCTGCGCGCGCGCGTCATCCACCTGCGCCCACTCGAGGTCGAAGAAGACGAGCT
>CAFBMX010000011.1_pt1 | contig 33649 bp, 35 predicted proteins | sample 7269091 | NCBI WGS metagenome assembly CAFBMX01 (sample SAMEA6814077, study PRJEB35770) | freshwater metagenome | biome: Freshwater; feature: Freshwater reservoir; material: water | place: Czech Republic | collected 2017-05-23 | depth 30m m | reverse complement strand
TCATAGCTCCGTCCGCGCATGCGGCGCCGCTCGCTCGGGCTGTCAAGAATCGGCGGGGCCTTCCAGTTCGTGCCTTGCACGCCGTAATAGGCGCCGGCGATCCCCGTGCCGAGGACCATCCGGTAGGCATCGTGAAGCTTGCCGGCGCGGTCGCGGATCTTGTATGCCCGCGTCGGCTTGTACGCCGGGTTGCCCGACGCATACCCGCCGCTGGCGAGCCTGGCGGCCACGAAGTACACCGGCATGGGCGTCTTCGAGGCGGCCTGGATCGCCTGCGCCTCACCATTCGTCTTGTCGGCGATGACACCGGGCGGCAGCGCGGGGCTCGTCTTCTTCTTGAGCTTCTTGCGCGCCTTGTTCCCAGCGGTGCTCGTATCGCCGGTCTCGCGCTCCCCGGCGGTCGCGCGGATGCTGCTGAACTCCTCCATCATCGCCTGGATCGCCTGCGGGCTGATCGTCAGGTCGCTCCCGACACCGGGTTGGGCCGGGAACTTGACCTCCTGGAGGGGGTTCTTGGAGGCGAGGAAGCCGAGCTTGAGGAGGCGCAGGATCGCGTCGTTCGAGCGCATGTCGGTGCGCGTGTACCGCGCGAAGATCCGCACGAGCTCCTGGCGGTCGCCGAGCACCGACGAGAGCGAGATCTGCCCCTTCGCCTGGCGCAGGAACTCCTGCTGGCGTGCCGCGCGCACGAAGTCCGAGTCGCCGTGTCGGTAGCGCGCGAACTGCAGCGCCTTCGTCCCGCAGAGCTTCTGGTAGCCGGGCGCGATGTCGATCTCCGCGTACTGCGCCGACGGCGGAAGGCCGATGTTCGAGTGGTAGTAGCGGTGGTCGACGTCGATGTAGACGCAGTCGAGCCGGTCCACGGCGCGGCGGAAGCCACTGAAGTTCGTCTCGACGATGTGGTTGATCGGCACGCCGAGGAGCTGCCGGACGGTCTCGAGCGTGAGCTTCGGGCCGCCGAGCGCGTATGCGGCGTTGATCTTCTGCGGCAGGTAGCCGGGGATCTGCACGCGCAGGTCGCGGGGGATCGAGAGCACCGCGGTGGCGCCCTTGTCCGGGTCGAGCCGCACGAGCATCAGGGTGTCCGAGCGCGCGGCGCCCTTCGCGTTGCGGTCGGCGTAGCGTACGTCGGAGCCGATGACGAGGATCGTCTGCGGCTGGCCGCCGTCGACGCTGTCGAGCGCATTCTCGACCCCCGGAATCGCCTGCCCCTCCTTCTTGACGATGTCGACGAGGGTCTTGACCTCGAGGAGCGCGGCCGAGGCGACCGTCGACGCGGTCAGGAGGATGATCAAGATGCTCGCGAGCGCCGCTCGCTTGACGACGCCGAGCCCTGGGCGGGGTGGTTTTTCGGGATCGGGACTCATGATCAACAACCTGCTGCAGCAGCAGGCGAGGCGGGCGCAGGACCCGAGGTTTTCTCAGGGTACCGGGCGATCCCGGCGGATCCGCCGATCCGGTCAGCCGCCGAGGTGCTTGGGCAGGAGCGCGATGAAGTCGCCCAGCGCGCGCCGGTAGCGCACGAGCGACGCGGCGGAGACCCACTCCTCGGGCCCGTGGTGGCCAGCGCCGATGGGACCGAACTCGACCGCGGGGATGCCGGCCTCGAGGAAGGCGATGGCGTCGGAGGCGCCGTCGCGCCCGATCGAGAGCGCCTCGCCCTCCAGCGAGCGGCTGACGGCGTCGCGCAGCGCGAGCACATAGGGGTTCGTGCGCTCGACGAGCGCCGGCGACCGATGGAACGAGCGCACGATCGTCGCGTCCGGGAGCGCCTCGATCTGCTCGCGGATCGCGGCGGCGTCCTGGCCCGGGAGATAGCGGATGTCGACGTCCATCGCGCAGCGATCGGGGACCTTGTTGAACGCGTCGCCACCCATGATGCGGGCGAGGTTGATCGACGGCCGGTCGAAGAGGTCCGACGACTCGCGGCTGAAGGGGAGCGTCTCGATCCTGCGGAAGACGTCGTGCGCCTTGAGGATGGCGTTGTCGCCCAGCCACGGCGTTGACCCGTGGGCGGCCGTCCCCGTCACCTCGACGCGCAGTGCGAGCACGCCCTTCGCCTGGATGCCGATGTGCAGATCGGTCGGCTCGCCGGTGATCGCGAAGTCGGCCGTGAGCGTCCCGTCGGCGACGAGGACGTCGGTGGCGCGGTTGTCGACATCCTCGCTCTCCTCGTCCGGCACGCAGACGAGGCGCACGCGAACCGCATCCTGCGCCTGCGCGTCGACGAGCGCGAAGAGCATCGCGGCGAGGCCGCCCTTCATGTCGTACGCGCCGCGACCGATGAGACGGTCGCCGTCGAGCTGAGGAATGAACTGGTGATCGAACGCCGGGACCACGTCGAGGTGGCCGTGGAGGATCACGTCGGGGCCGGCATCCGGCCCGACCTGCGCGATGAGGACCGGCAGACCGTGGTGATCGATCGTGGTGACCGGGATGTCGCGCGCCTCGAGCCAGCCGCGGACGAACTCGGCGGCGACGCGGATGCCCTCCGGGCGGGAGGTGTCGTAGGCCATGAGGCGCGTGGCGAGGGCCTGCTCATCCATTCCACGCAGGGTAACCGCGCCGCGTAGGGTGGACTCATGACTTCGCAGATCGTGCTCTTCGGCGCCACCGGCTTCACCGGCGACCTCACCGCCCGCGAGCTCGTCAGCCGCGGCGTGCGCCCCGTGCTGGCGGGCCGCGATGCCCACCGCCTCGCGCTGCTCGCGCAGGAGCTCGGCGGCCTGGAGACCCGCACCGCCGACGTCGCCGACCCGGAGAGCGTCGCGGCGCTCGTCGGCGCCGGCGACGTCCTCATCTCCACCGTCGGCCCGTTCGCGCGCTGGGGTGCCCCGGCCGTCGAGGCGGCCATCGGGGCCGGCGCGCACTACCTCGACTCCACCGGCGAGGGGACGTTCATCCGCCAGATCTTCGAGGAGTACGGCCCGCGCGCCGCGCAGGCCGGCGTCGGCCTGCTGACGGCGATGGGCTACGACTGGGTGCCCGGGAACCTCGCCGGCGCCCTGGCGCTGCGCGATGCGGGCCCTGATGCCGTGCGCGTCGTCGTCGGGTACTTCACCACCGGGCCCGCATCCGCCGACGCGATGAGCGGCGGCACCCGTGCGAGCGCCGCGGGGATGATGGGCGAGCCGAGCTACACCTTCCGCGACGGGGCGCTCATCACCGAGCGCGGCGCACGGCGCGTCGCGTCGTTCGAGACGGCTCCCGGCAGGCGGGCGAGCGCGATGTCGGTCGGCGCGAGCGAGCAGTTCACCCTCCCGCGCCTCCACGCCACGCTGGAGGAGGTCGACACGTACCTCGGCTGGTTCGGGCCCGCGACGCGTGCCGTCCAGGCCTTCTCAGCCGTCACGGCGGCCGTGACGCGCATCGGGCCGGTGCGCGACGGCATGAAGGCCGCGCTCGCCAAGGTCCCCGGCTCCACCGGTGGGCCGGATGCTGAGGCGCGCGCTGCGACCGGGTCGGTCGTCGTCGCCCACGCCCAGGACGCCGCGGGCAGGACGCTCGCGAGCGTGCGCCTGACCGGCCCGAACGCCTACGACCTCACGGCCGGGTTCCTCGCCTGGGGCGCGGAGCGCGCAGCGGCGGGCGGCCTGTCCGGCACCGGGGCGCTCGGCCCGGCTGAGGCCTTCGGACTCGACGAGTTCGAGCGCGGCGCGGCGCGCTGCGGGCTGATCCGCAGCGCGGCCTGACGGGTGGGTGCAGCCGGCCGCTAGTGGCCGGTGTCGACGCCCGCGACCTCGAGGAACGCCTCGCAGCGACGCTTGTCGCGCTGTGCGCGGCGCTGCGCCTCGGTCCCGGGGGCTGCGGCGGCCAGCTCGGCCTCCGCGGTCTTCAGCTTCTCGCGCAGTGCGTCGACGTCGAGATCCTCGGGACGCACGGCGTCCTCGACGAGCACGAGCGCGCGGTTCTCACCGACCTGGATGTACCCCTCACCCTGGGCGAAGCGGACGATGTCCGTCTCGCTGCGGTAGAGGCGCAGCTCGGTCGGAGCGAGCATGCCGAGCAGCGGCGTGTGGTTCGCCAGGATGCCGAGCGATCCCACCTCGGTGCGGGTGGAGAGCATCTCGACCTGCTCGTCGAAGATCGCCCCTTCCGGGGTGAGCACCTCGACCTGGAACGTGGTGCGGGCCATGTCCGGGCTACTTCCGGGCGGCCTCGACGACCTGGTCGATCGAGCCCTTCAGGAGGAAGGCCGACTCGGGCAGGTCGTCGTGCTCACCGTTGATGAGCTCGCGGAAGGAGCGCACCGTCTCGGCGATCGGGACGTACTCGCCGGGAGTGCCGGTGAAGGCCTCGGCGACGTTGAACGGCTGCGAGAGGAAGCGCTCGACCTTACGGGCGCGCTGGACGGTGATCTTGTCCTCCTCGGAGAGCTCGTCGATACCGAGGATCGCGATGATGTCCTGGAGCTCCTTGTAGCGCTGGAGGATCTCCTTGACGCGCGTGGCGACCTCGTAGTGCTCCTGACCGACCACGTCGGCCTTGAGGATCGTCGAGGTCGAGTCGAGCGGATCGACGGCGGGGTAGATGCCCTTCTCCGCGATCGAACGCGAGAGCACCGTCGTGGCGTTGAGGTGGGCGAACACCGAGGCCGGAGCCGGGTCGGTGAGGTCGTCCGCAGGCACGTAGATGGCCTGGACCGACGTGACCGAGCCCTCGCGGGTCGAGGTGATCCGCTCCTGGAGCTGGCCCATCTCGGACTCGAGGGTCGGCTGGTAGCCGACCTGCGACGGCATGCGGCCCAGGAGCGCCGAGACCTCGGAGCCGGCCTGGACGAAGCGGAAGATGTTGTCGATGAACAGGAGCACGTCCTGGCCCTGCTCACGGAAGTACTCGGCCATCGTGAGGCCGGAGAGCGCGACGCGCATGCGGGCGCCGGGCGGCTCGTTCATCTGACCGAAGACGAGCATCGTCTTGTCGATGACGCCCGACTCCTTCATCTCGAGCCAGAGGTCGTTGCCCTCGCGCGAGCGCTCGCCGACGCCGCAGAACGCGGAGAGGCCGCCGTGCTCCTTGGCGAGGTTGTGGATGAGCTCCTGAATGAGGACCGTCTTGCCGACGCCGGCGCCGCCGAACAGGCCGACCTTGCCGCCCTTGGCGTACGGGGCGAGGAGGTCGACGACCTTGATGCCGGTCTCGAACATCTCGGTGGTCGGCGTGAGGTTCTCGACCGACGGCGCGGGACGATGGATCGGCCAGCGCTCGGTCGCCTCGACGTCGCCGCCGAGGTCGATCGGCTCGCCGAGGACGTTGAAGATGCGGCCGAGCGTGCCGACACCGACCGGCACCGTGATCGGGCCGCGCGTGTCGATGACCTCCTGGCCGCGGGCCAGGCCGTCGGTCGTGTCCATGGCGACCGCGCGCACGCGGTTGTCGCCGAGGAGCTGCTGGACCTCGAGGACCAGCGTCTCACCGGCCAGCTGGACCGTGATGGCGTTGTTGATCTCAGGCAGCTGGCCGGGGAACGAGGCTTCTACGACGACGCCCTTGATCTCCTCGATGCGGCCGACGTTCTTGGTGGCGGTGGCGGCTTCCATGACTGGTCCTCTTGGCTTGTTCTGGCGGTGGTGTGACGGGCTGAAAATGTGGTGTGGCTAGGTGAGCGACTCGGCGCCCGCGACGACTTCCATGATCTCCTGCGTGATCTCGGCCTGACGCGCGCGGTTCATCTCGAGCGTGAGGTCCTCGATGACCTCGGCCGCGTTCTCCGATGCGCTGCGCATGGCGGTCATGCGAGCACCGTGCTCGGAGGCCGTCGACTCGAGCAGCGCGCGGTAGATCGAGATCTCCACGTAGTCGGGCACGAGGCGCTCCAGGATGACGTCCGGGTCCGGCTCGTACTCGACGAGGGCGTGATGACCGGTTTCGGGGCCGTCCTCGGCCTCCGCCTCGGCGATCGCCTCGTCGATGGTCGCGCGCTGGAGCGGAAGGAGCACCTCGCGGCGCACCTCCTGCGTCAGCGCCGAGACGTATCCGTTGTAGAAGACTTCGACGCGATCGACCTCGCCGTCGACGTACGCCTGGACGAGGTCCTGCGCGATGTCGCGCGCGTCGGCGTACGAGGGGCGATCGGTGAACCCGATGTAGCGCCCGGCGGGGTCGAGGTTGCGGAAGACGAGCGACGAGACGCCGCGGCGCCCGGAGGCGTAGAAGCGGACCGTCTTGCCCTCAGCCTCGTACTCCGCGGCGGCGCGCAGGCCGGCACGGATGATCTGGGAGTTGAACGCGCCTGCGAGGCCACGGTCACCCGTGACGAGCAGCACGGCGACGACGTTCTCCTGCTCGTGCTGCTGCAGGATCGGCATCGAGGCGATCTCACCGCCGGCGGCGGCTGCCGCCTGGCGGGTCATCCGGCGGATCGCGCCGGCGTACGGCCGCAGCGCGGCGATGCGCAGCTCGGCCCGGCGCAGACGCGCCGCGGCGACCATCTGCATCGCACTCGTGATCTTGCGGATGTTCTTGACCGAATCGATCCGCTGTTTGACGTCGCGCTGCGCCATGGTGGTCGTCCGGCGTCGGCCCTTAGGCCGTCGCCGCTGCCTCCTGCGTCTCGCGCAGACCCTCGTCGGCGCGGCTCGTCTGGCCGACACCGGCCTCGACGATCGGCTGGCCCTCTTCGTCGAGGTCGTAGCCGAAGTCGTCGGCGAAGCCCTTGACGGCGCCGCTCAGCTCTGCCTGCGTCGCGTCGGACCAGTCGCCGCCCTTGATCTTCTCGAGCGTCGCGGGAATTTCGGCGCGGACGCGCTGCGTCAGGCCGTTGAGGAAGTCCGGAATCTTGGCCACGTTCACGCGGTCGAGGTTGCCGTTCGTCGCAGCGAAGATCTGCGCGACCTGAATCTCGACCGGCAGCGGGCTGCGCTCGTTCTGGTTCAGCGTGGCAACCAGGCGCTCACCGCGGGCCAGCGTGCGCTGCGTGTCCGCGTCGAGGTCGGAGCCGAACTGAGCAAAGGCCTCAAGGTCACGGAACTGTGAGAGCTCGATCTTCAGGCGTCCGGCGATCTTCTTCATCGGCCCGATCTGCGCGTTGCCGCCGACGCGGGACACCGAGATGCCCACGTTGATGGCCGGGCGCACGCCCGAGTAGAAGAGCTTCGGCTCGAGGAAGATCTGACCGTCGGTGATCGAGATGACGTTCGTCGGGATGTACGCCGACACGTCGCCCGCCTGCGTCTCAATGATCGGGAGTGCCGTCAGTGAGCCGCCGCCGAGGTCGTCGTTGAGCTTCACCGCACGCTCGAGCAGGCGGCTGTGCAGGTAGAAGACGTCGCCCGGGTATGCCTCGCGGCCCGGCGGGCGACGCAGCAGCAGCGACATCTGGCGATAGGCGAAGGCGTGCTTCGTGAGGTCGTCGTAGATCGCGACGACGTGGCCGCCCTTGTAGAGGAAGTACTCGCCCATCGCGGCGCCGGCGTACGGCGCCATGTATTTGATCGGCGCGGCCTCGTCGGCGGACGCGGCGACGATGATCGTCTTGTCGAGCGCGCCGGCCTCGGCGAGCGTCTCGGCGAGCTGGACGACCGTCGCCATGCGCTGGCCGATGGCCACGTAGACGAAGACGAGCTCCGAGTCCTTGTTGTTGATGATCGTGTCGAGCGCGATCGACGTCTTGCCGGTCTGGCGGTCGCCGATGATCAGCTCGCGCTGGCCGCGGCCGATCGGGATCATCGAGTCGATCGCCTTCAGGCCGGTCTGCATCGGCTCGGTGACCGGCTGACGCTGGACGACGCCGGGAGCCTTGAACTCGGCGGGACGGAACTCGGTCGCGTTGATCGCGCCCTTTCCGTCGAGCGGGTTGCCGAGCGGGTCGACGATGCGGCCGAGCAGGGCCTCACCGACCGGAATCTCGAGCAGGCGGCCGGTGCGCTTGACCGTGTCGCCCTCGACGATCTTCTGCCAGTCGCCGAAGAGCACGGCGCCGACGTTGTCCGACTCGAGGTTGAGGGCGAGACCGGTGACGCCGTGGGGGAACTCGAGCATCTCGAGCGCCTGGGCGTTCTCGAGGCCGTGGATGCGGGCAATGCCGTCACCGACGGAGAGGACGTTGCCGACCTCGGTCAGCTCGGCGCTCCCCGCCTCGAGGCCCTCGATGCGGGACTTGAGGATGCTCGTGATCTCGTCGGGCTTGATCTGCATGGCTGTTTCAGGCTCCTTGGGATCGCACGCCTAGGCGCGTGCGACCTGCTTGCGAAGGTTCTCGAGGCGGTTACGGATGGAGGCGTCGACGATGGCGTTGCCCGCGCGGACGATGAATCCGCCGACGATCGACGGATCGATCTGCCTCGTCAGCGTGACCTGCCGGCCGGTCTGGCGGCCGATCTCGCTGCCGATGCGCTCGACGACGGCGTCGTCGAGTTCGACGGCGCTGGTGACGGTGACCGACAGGAGGTCGTTCGCGTCCTCCCAGAGCCGGTCCAGCTCCTTGCGGATGCGGAAGATCGCCGGAAGGCGATGGTTCTCCGCGAGCAAGGTGAGGGCGTTCTCGACGAGCGGGTCTGCGTCGTCGATCGCGCGCCGGATCCCGTCCTTCTTCTCCTCCGTCGAGAAATACGGGGAGAAGAGGAAGAGACGCAGGTCCGCGCTCGAGTCGACCGCATCCGCGACCTCCCCGAACTGGTCGCGCACGACGTCGAGGCGGCCGGCCTCTTGGGCCGCCTCGAAGAGCGAACGCGCGTAGACCCGTGCGATCTGTTCCATGGCTAGTTGCGCCGCTCCGTGGCGTTGATCGCCGAGAAGTCCAGATCGCGGAGCGCCTCGTCGACGAGCCGCTTCTGGTCCTCACCGGTCAGCACCTTGCCGGTGACACGCTCGGTGGCGAGGATCGTGAGATCGGCCACCTCCGTGCGGATCTCCTCGATCGCACGGCGCGTCTCGGCGTCGATGTCCTTGCGCGTCTGCTCGAGGAGTTCCTCGCGCTTGTGACGCGCCTGGTCCTGCGACTCACGCTCGTAGACCTCGGCGTTCTTGCGCGCACGCAGGACGATGTCGTCCGCCTGCGCACGGGCCTCGGTGAGCCGCTCCCGGTACTCGGCGAGCAGCGCCTCGGACTCCGCCTTGGACTTCTCGGCAAGCAGCACGGAGTCCTCGATCGCGGTGGCGCGCTTGTCGAGCGCCTCCTTGATCTTGGGGAACGCGAACTTGTTCAGCACGAAGACCGTGATGGAGAAAGCGATCAACGTCCAGATCATGAGCCCGACATTCGGGCTCACGAGGAAGTTGCTGCTCTCCTCCTCAGCGGCGTTCGCGAGTGGCAGGACGGCGAGCATCGACCTAGCCGAGGAAGAAGGCGATCAGGCCGAAGATGAAGGCGTAGAAGACGATTGCCTCGGTGAGGGCGAAGCCCAGCCACTGAATCGAGGTGATCTCGTCCTTCATCTCCGGCTGGCGGGTCACTGACTCGATGACCTTGCCGAAGATGTAACCCACGCCGACGCCCGGGCCGATGGTGCCGAGACCGGCGCCGATGCCGAGTGCAATGGCCTTACCGGCCTTGCGCCCGTACTCCCCGGCGACCTCGGTGGTCACGCCCGACTGGGCGAACTCGCTGATGAGATGCAGATCCACGGTGTCCGTGCTCCTTAGTGTTCCTCGGCGACCGCGCCGCCAAGATAGATCGCTGCAAGTGTGGTGAAGATGAAGGCCTGAAGGGTGGCGACGAGGCCCACCTCGAAGATGAAGAACGCGACGGCCATGACGCCGGTGATGGCGCCCAGGACGACGGATCCGACGATCGCGAGGTTCAGCAGGACGACCAGGCCGCCGCCCATGAAGAGGATGAGGAGGTGGCCCGCGAGGATGTTCGCGAACAGTCGCACCGAGAGGCTGATGATGCGCACGAAGTGCGAGATCGCCTCGATGACGAAGATCGGCCCGGCTGCGGGGCCCTCGACGCCGGCGGGGACCCAGCCCCTGAGGTAGCGGATCGGGCCCTTCGCCTTGATGCCCTCGATGTGGTAGGCGAAGACGACGATCAGCGTGAGGACGAGCGGCACCGAAATGTTCGCCGTGGCGGCGAAGAGCGCGAGCGACGGCACCGCGACGCCGAAGATGTCGACCTTGTGCTCCGTGTTGGTCGGGAGCGGCAGGTACCCGAGCATGTTCGAGAACCAGATGAAGAGGAAGACGGTCGCCAGGAACGGGAACCAGCGGCGGACCATCGCGCCGCTCATGTTGCCCTTGGTGATGGTCTCGATCAGGCCGTAGTAGCCCTCGACGACGACCTGAACGCGGCTCGGGCGGCCCGTCGGGGTCATGCGCCGCGCGACCATCACCATCGTGATGATCGTGAGGATGCAGGCCACGGCGACGTAGAAGACGGCCTTGTGGATCGAGAAGTCGATCGGCCCGAGCTTGATCTCGATCCAGGGGTCGAGCTTGAACTCGTTCTGCGGCTTGTACTCCTCGTTGATGTTCAGCGCGAACGCGCCCGCGGGTGACGCGAGCAGCGCGGCGAACGGCATGAGGAAGAGGAGCAGGCGTGAGCGCATCAGGAGAGCTGCCGGGGGGTCGTGCGCTCGAACGGGCGAAGAATCATGGACGCGGTGAAATACACGGTGAAGAGGACGACCACGAGGACGGCGGCGGCGAGACCGGCGTCGTTCTCGATCATCCCGGCGCCGAAGATCACCAGCGCGGCGAGCCAGCCGCGGCCGATCAGCGAGCCGGTCATGATGCCGGCGACCTTCTTCGGGTCGTCGGTCGCGTCGGCCTTCGCGGTCGTCCAGTGCTGGAGCGCGCGCTGGCCGAGCCAGGCGACTGCGCCGGCGCCGTACCCGAGCATCGGCCAGCCGGCAACGAGGAACACCGGCAGCGCGAGGGCGAGCACGGCGAGATCGATGTGGCGGAGGACGGGCATCAGAGGCAGGCGTGAAGGTGGGTTTCGGGCGAAGCGTTGAACCCGGCGGGCCGGAGCCCAGGGTCTGAGAGAGGCAGCTCTCCCGCGGATGCGGGGAGCACAACGACGGCAGCGCGGCACACTATCGCATCGGCGGACTTTGTGACTCCTTTGTGACACTTCGTGACGGGTGTCACGAGGGCTCGAGCAGCACCGTGTCCTCGTGCCGGTAGGCCGGCGCGCAGCAACAGAGCAGGACGAGCGGCACGTCGCCGGTGTTCCAGAGCTTGTGCGGGACACCGGGCTCGATCACCGCGCAGTGGCCTGCGTGCACGTCGCGCTCCGCGTCGCCGATGCGCAGCCGTCCCTTCCCCGCCGTGAAGAAATAGAGCTCTTCGGTCTCGACGTGGTAGTGGGCGGCGGTTGCTCCACCGACTGGAATGGTCGCCTCGGCGAGGCTCTGGCGCTGGGCCGGCGTCCAGGCCGGGCCTGCGATTTCGCGGATCGTCGAGCCGTCGAGCGTCGTGAACGGCTCGAGCTCGTCAAGGTCGGAGAGGAACACGGGTGGGATACTCGCAGGCGATGTCGACCGGGGAACGGCGGGCCGCACCGGCCACCGCGAAGCGCGCGGCGGCCCAAGCGGCCGTGCTGCGCGCAACCGAGGAGCTCCTCGCCGAGGGCGCTGCGTTCTCCGACCTCGCCGTCGAGCGGATCGCCGGGCGCGCGGGCATCTCGCGGACCGCGTTCTACTTCCACTTCGCCGACAAGCGCGACCTGCTTCGCGCGCTGACGGGCGAGGTCAACGCCCTCGTGCACGAGCAGGCGGCGCGCTGGCTCGAAGGCGATGGAGATCCGCAGGCGCAGCTGCGCAGCGCGCTGCGCGGTACCCGCGACCTCTTCCGCGAGCATGCGGTGCTGGTCCGCGCGATCGTCGAGGTCGCCGCGTATGACGACGCGATCGCGCAGCTCTGGCGCGAGACGGTCGGGCAGCTCGCCGCCGCGGCCGAGCGCCGGATCGAGCTCGAGCGTCAGCGCGGCGCGTCGACCTGCGCCGACCCGCATGCCACCGCCGTCGCGCTCACCTGGATGACCGAGCGCACGCTCTACGAGCAGGTGGGCCCCCAGCCCGCGGTCGACGACGACGCCCTCGTCGAGGCGCTCGCCGCGATCTGGACGCGGGCGATCTACGGCTGAGGGCGCGAGGCCTCGACGTCTTCGAGTCGCACGGCGTCGAACTGCCCGGTCTCCAGGCGCAGCGCGGCGTCGGCGTCGATGTCGGCGACCGTCGCGAGCGGATCGCGTCCGCGCAGCTGCCGCTCGGAGAGGCGGCGCACCTTGAGGATCTCGAGGGTGTAGACGAGGTACGCGCTCGCGGCGAGCACGATCACGCCGATCGCGACCATCACGAGCGCCCAGCCGAGGTTCAGCGTGCCGCCCTCGTTGGAGTACGGCACGAACCGCAGGGCGAGCGCGAACGCACCGACGCACACCGTCCAGGCGTAGAGGTAGAGCACCGTGCGCCGCTGGCTGAAGCCGATCCGGCTGAGCCGATGATGGAAGTGGTTCTGATCGGCCACATAAACCGGCCGCCGGTACTTCATCCGCTTGAGCACGACGAAGGTCGTGTCGAGGAACGGCACCGCCAGCACGAGCAGCGGAAAGACGAGCGCGAGCACCGCCTGCGTCTTGACGGCGCCCTCCACGGCGACGCACCCGAGCAGCAGCCCGAGCAGATTCGACCCGCAGTCCCCCATGAAGATCCGGGCCGGCGGAAAGTTGTGGACGAGGAAGCCCATCGCAAGGCCGGCCGTGATCGCGGCGAGCGTCCCCGCCGTGCCGCGGTCGAGGTCAAAGGCGATCACGGCGAAGGTCAGGGCCGCGATCGCGCAGACGCCCGCGGCGAGCCCGTCGATGCCGTCGGAGAAGTTCACGACGTTCATGACGAAGACGAGGCCGATGACGGTGATCGGGCCGCCCGCCGATCCGAGATCGAGCGCGCCGACGAAGGGGAGCGTCAGGTTGTCGACCTTGACCCCGGCGGCGACGGGAATGACGGCCGCGAGCACCTGGCCCGCGAACTTCACGACCGGCGGCAGGTCGAAGCGGTCGTCGAGCGCGCCCACGAGCGTGATCAGCGCTGCGCCCCAGAGCACGCCGACCATGCGATCGCCGACGGCGCCGTCGAGGTTCAGGAACGCGAGGCCGGCGATGACGAGCGCCGCGAACATCGCGAGCCCGCCGAGCAGTGGCGTCTCGCGCGTGGCGAGGCCCCGGTCACGCGGCTGGTCGATCGCTCCCACCCGCGTCGCGAAGCGGCCGGCGAGCGGCGTGAGGAGCGCCGCGGCCGCGAAGGCGACGACGAACGCGAAGATGGCATCGCGCTGCGTCATTGGCGCGCAGGCTAGACGGCCGCCCGGCGGGGCGGCTCGCTCAGACCGCTGCCGGCGACGAGAGCTGCTCGTAGAGCGGGTAGCGCTCGGCGATCGCGGTCACGCGCGCCGCGAGCTCGGCGCGGCGCGCCTCGAACTCCGGCGTGAGCGCCGTCGAGATGATCCGGCCGACCTCGGCGAAGTCCTCGGCCTGCAGGCCGCGGGTCGCGAGTGCCGGCGTCCCGATGCGCAGACCGCTCGTGACCATCGGCGGACGCGGGTCGAACGGGATGGCGTTGCGGTTGACCGTGATCCCGATGCCGTGGAGGCGATCCTCGGCCTGCTGACCGTCGAGCTCCGACTCGCGCAGATCGACGAGCACGAGGTGGACGTCGGTGCCGCCGGTGAGGACCGTGACGCCGTGCCCGGTCTCCAGCAGCGCCGCAGCGACTTCGCGTGCGCCCTCGACCGTGCGCTCAAGGCGCTCGCGGAACGCCTGCGACCCGGCGATCTTCAGCGCGACCGCCTTGCCGGCGATGACGTGCTCGAGCGGGCCGCCCTGCTGCCCCGGGAAGACGGCCGAGTCGATCGCCTTGCGGTGCTCCTCGCGGCAGAGGATCATGCCGCCGCGCGGGCCCCCTAGCGTCTTGTGGATCGTCGTCGCGACGACGTCCGCGTGCGGCACGGGACTCGGGTGGATCCCGGCTGCGACGAGCCCGGAGAAGTGGGCCATGTCGACGAAGAGCAGCGCGCCGACCTCGTCAGCGATCTCGCGGAACGCGGCGAAGTCGAGGAAGCGCGGGTAGGCGGACCAGCCGGCGACGATCATCCGCGGCCGGCGCTCGAGCGCGAGCGCGCGCACGGCGTCCATGTCGATGAGGTTCGTCTCGGGACTGACCTCATAGGGGGCGATGTCGTAGAGCCGCCCCGAGAGGTTGATCTTCATGCCGTGCGTGAGGTGGCCGCCGTGGGCGAGCGAGAGGCCCATGAGCGTGTCCCCCGGCTGCAGCAGCGCGTGGTAGACGGCGGCGTTGGCCTGGGCCCCGGAGTGCGGCTGGACGTTGGCGTGATCGGCGCCGAAGAGGGCCTTGGCGCGGTCGATCGCGAGCTGCTCGATGACGTCGACGTGCTCGCAGCCGCCGTAGTAGCGCCGGCCGGGATAGCCCTCCGCGTACTTGTTCGTCAGCACGCTCCCCTGACATTCGAGGATCGCCTGCGGGACGAAGTTCTCCGACGCGATCATCTCGAGCGTGTGCTGCTGACGCTCGAGTTCGTGCCCGACGGCCACGGCGACCTCCGGGTCGATGTCGGCGAGCGGGCGCGTGAAGAAATCGCTGGGCAGGTCGGTCATCGTCCGCCGACGGTAGCACCCGCTGGGGCGGGTGCGAGGGGTCCGATCAGCCCTTGGCGGCAGCCTCGATCTGGTCGACGCGGCGCGCGTGGCGGCCGCCCTCGAAGGCGGTCTCCAGGAAGGCAGCGACGATCGCGTCGGCCTCCGCGGTCGTCAGGCGGGCTCCCGACAGCGTGACGACGTTGATGTCGTTGTGGCGACGCGCCATCTCGGCCTCGGCGACGTCATGCGCATTGACCGCGCGGATGCCGTGGACCTTGTTCGCGACGATCGCGACCCCGTTGCCGGACCCGCACGCGAGCACACCGCGATCGACCTCACCGTCGGCGACGAGCCGGGCGCCGTGCGCCGCGAACGCCGGGTAGTCGGTCGACTCGGGACTCGTGGTCCCGACGTCGACGACCTCATGCCCCGCCGCCTGGAGATACGCCTTGACGTGCTCCTTGATGGCGAAGCCGGCATGGTCAGAACCGATCGAGATCCTCACGCCATCGAGGCTACCGGGCGGCGGTCACGATGCGGTCGATCCCCGCGAGATCGGGGACCACCCCGGTGCTCGTGAACCCCGTGAGCTCGAGCAGGCGGGCGACGTCGCCGGCCTGACCCTGCCCCACCTCGAGCGCGACGAGCCGCGCCTGCGTCGCCGCTGCCTGCGTGATGAGCGTGCGGATGACGTCGAGCCCGTCGGCGCCCGCGAAGAGCGCCGACGCGGGCTCATGGGCGACGACGTCGCGGGGCAGTCCCGCACGGTCGCCCTCCGGGATGTACGGCGGGTTCGAGAGAATCGCGTCCCAGCCCGTCCCCAGACCCGTGAGCAGGTCGGCGGCGACGAACTCGACGTCGAGGCCGAGGCGGTCGCGGTTGGCGCGCGCCACGTCGAGGGCCGCGGGCTGCACGTCGCTGCCGGTGACGAGCAGGCCGGGCCGCTCGTGCTTGAGCGCGAGCGCGACGGCGCCGCTGCCCGTGCCGACGTCGAGGACCCGGGCACCGTCTGCGAGCCCGAGCGCGGCCTCGACGAGCAGCTCGGTCTCGGGCCGGGGAATGAGCACGCGCGGGTCGACGTCGAGCTCGATGTAGCGAAAGCCGCGACGCCCGAGCAGGTAGGCGACCGGCTCGCCGAGGGCGGCGCGGCGCCGCACGAGGTCCTGGAGCGCGCGCACGGCCGGGCCGGCGACGACGAGGTCGCGGTCGATGTAGAGCGCGGTGCGCTCGACGCCGAGCACGTGGGCGACGAGCAGCTCGGCATCAAGGCGCGGGCTCGAGCTGCCTCCTGCCGCGATCGCGGTGACGGCCGAATCGACCGCCTCGCGCGCCGGCGTTCCGGCGGCGACCATCAGGACTGTGCGGCCTGGTCCTCGAGCCGCCGGCGGCGCTCGTCGGCTTCGAGCGCGGCGGTGAACTCGTCGAGCGTGCCTTCGAGCACCGCGTCGAGGTCATGGACCGTGACCTTCACCCGGTGGTCGGTGACCCGCCGCTCGGGGTAGTTGTAGGTGCGGATCTTCTCGGCGCGGTCGCCGGTGCCGACCTGCGACCGGCGGTCCGCGGCGAGCTCGGCCTGCTGCTCGGCGACAGCGCGCTCGTAGAGGCGCGCGCGCAGGACGCGCAGCGCCTTCTCACGGTTCTGGAGCTGGCTCTTCTCGTCCTGCATCGAGACCACGACGCCCGTCGGCCGGTGCGTGATGCGCACGGCGGAGTCGGTCGTGTTGACCGACTGGCCACCGGGGCCCGACGAGCGATAGACGTCGATCTGGAGGTCATTCTGGTCGATGTGGACGTCGACGTCCTCGGCCTCGGGGAGCACCGCGACCGTGGCGGTGCTCGTGTGGATCCGGCCCTGCGACTCGGTCACCGGGACGCGCTGGACGCGATGCGTGCCGCCCTCGTACTTGAAGACCGAGAAGGCGCCGTCGCCCTTGATCGCGAACGTGTACTTGCCCTCGCCCGCCTCGAGCGGCTCGGGCGTAAACCCGCGGCGCTCGGCGTAGCGCGTGAGCATCCGGTAGAGGTCGCCCGCCCACAGACCGGCCTCCTCCCCGCCCGCGCCGCCCTGGATCTCGACGATGACGTTCTTGTCGTCGTTCGGGTCCGTCTCGACCATCGCGAGGCGGATCTCCTCCTCGAGCTCGATGATCCGGGCGCGGGACGACGCGAGCAGTTCGCGCAGCTCGGGATCGTCGGCCTCTTCGAGCATCTCCTGCGCGCCGGCGGCGTCGTCGACCGCGTGGCGCCACTCCTGCGCGAGCTTCACCGCGGGCTCCAGGCGCCGATAGTCACGGCCCGCCTGTGCGTAGCGGTTGCGATCCCCGATCACGACCGGGTCCACCACGGCGGCGGAGACCTCGGTGAAGCGGGCTTCGATCTGTTCGACCAGGGACTCGATCACGACGTCCCGAGCCTACCGCCGTGCCGCCGGAGCCTCTCCGGCGCTCAGCGCCTATGCGGCGATTTCGACGCCGACGAGATCCTCGTCGGTCAGCGACCCGGGCGTCTCGCGCTCGAGGACGGCGTTCATCGCGACGATCGCGACGGCGAGCTGGTCGAGATCCGGCTCGCGCGTCGTCAGCAGCTGGAGCTTGAGGCCCGGCCACATCAGCGCGCGCACCCAGCTCTTGGCGCGGTGCTTGCCGGCGAGCTTGATGATCTCGAAGGAGATGCCCGCGATCAGCGGCACGCCGACGATGCGCGAGACGATCAGCGCCCACCACGGCAGGAGGCCGAGCGGCGAGAAGACGAAGATCGCGACGACCATGACGATCAGCAGGAAGCTCGTGCCGCAGCGGGGGTGGAGCCGCGAGAAGCGCTGCGCGTTCTCGGGCGTGAGCGGGAGCCCCGCCTCGTAGCACGAGATCGTCTTGTGCTCAGCCCCGTGGTACTCGAAGACGCGGCGCAGATCGCGCAGCTTTGAGATGAGCGTTAGGTAGGCGAGGAAGATGACCGTGCGCAGCACGCCCTCGACGATCCAGAAGAGGACCGCGGACCCGAGCTCGTCCTTGATGAGGTTCGTCAGCGTGACCGGGACGATGAAGAAGAGGCCCACCGCGAGCACGAGCGAGAAGATGATCGTGAGCGTCCAGAGCCAGCCGGAGATCTCCTCCTCCTCGCCCGGGACCTGGGCGTTGGCGGCGACGCCGAGCGCCTTGAACCCGATGGCGAGCGACTGCCCGAGTGCGATGACGCCACGGATGATCGGCAGCCGCAGGATGCGGTGCCGACGCATGATCGAGTCGATCTCGTGCGTCTCGACGATGATCTCGCCGCGCGGAGGATCGTTGAGGTCGGACCGCTCCCCCTCCTCGTCAAGCTGATCGGGCGCCGGCGTGCGGCAGGCGACGGCCCACGTGCGAACGCCGCGCATCATCACGCCTTCGAGGACGGCCTGGCCGCCGACGGGCGCGTCGCGCGTCGCGATCCACTCGGCGGGCTCCGCGTCGAACGCGGGGACCGCTACGGCGGCGGACTGCTCGGGGGGAGTCGTGCCCACCGGTCCGCCGCGCCGTCGTGCGCTTAGCTGTTGTCCCCGGCGTCGCGCTTGGCGGCGCGCCGACGGAAGCGCTCGACCCGGCCACCGGTGTCCACGAGCTTCTGCCGGCCCGTGTAGAACGGATGGCAGTTCGAGCAGATCTCGACGTGAATCGAGGGCGTGGTCGAACGCGTGGTGAAGTCGTTGCCGCAGGTGCAGGTGACGTGCGACTCGATGTACTCGGGATGGATCTCGGTCTTCATGGCGGGATGAAGTCTAGCCGGGCCGCTTTGCCGCACCGCAGCGCCGGGTGAGGACGTTGTTCGTCTCGTCGCCCTCGGTCACCTCGCCAGCCGAATCAGCGACGAAGCGCACGATCGAGCCGGCCTCGCAGCGGGGAGCCTTGAAGGTCGCGAGGACGCCGCGACCGCGGGTCTTGACCGCCGCGATCTCGAGCGGCGCGTACTCCACCCCGTTGACGGTGAGCGTCAGCTCGGACGGCGCCGCGACGGCGCGCCCGCTGTTGCGCACGAAGACGCGGTAGATCACGAGGTCCGGCGTCGAGCTGAGCGCGATCGCCGGGTCGTCGAGGACGAGGTCCGGCAGGCGGTTCGGCTGCACACAGGCGCGTGAGACGCGGCGCACGGTGCGCTGCACGACGCCCTCGGTATCTGTCCAGCGGAACTTCACGGCGACGCGGTAGCTGAAGCCGGGCTCGAGCCCGCCGACGCGCTTGCGCACGATGAAGGCCCCGACGCCGGTGCTCGCCCGGTCCCAGGCGCCCATCGCGTCGACGTCGGGAACCTCGGTCCAGGCGGTCGCCGCCGCGCCGCGCTCGAAGAGCGTGAAGCGCATCGACATGCGCCCGCCGAGCGCGGGCGCGGCGGGCATCGAGCCGCGGAAGGTCGCTGCCCGACCGGCGCCGCCGGTCGCGCAGCGCTGCAGGACGACGGTCGCGCCGCCCTTGGCCTGCGTGGCGACGGACCGCTGCGTGGCCGACGGATGTGCCGCCGAGGCCGAGGCGGCCGCGGGCAACGTGAGCGCCGCGGCGGCGAGGAGGACGGGAATGAGGGTCCGTGAACTGGGCATCCGACTGTGGGAACACACGCGGGGCGCGATGGTTGCGCCCCGCGTCGCCGTCTTCCCTAGGTGATCTGGTAGAGCGGGCCGTCGCCGCCCTCAGGCGTCGTCAGGCGTCCGCCCTTGGCGGTGATCGCACCGCACTGCACGCAGTTCGTGTAGTTCACCGTCACGTCGACGTCGCCTGTCTCGGGCGCGTCGTCGGGGATCTCGTAGACCCCGGCCGGACACATCCAGCGCCACGTCTCGGCGACCTCGCGCGGGACGCGCTTCTGCACGCGGATGTGATTCGGCGCATCGTCGCGCGTCTGATTGCCGGTGATGTAGACGCTCGACAGCTTGTCGAACGTGTACGTCCCGTCGGGCTTCGGATAGCTCTTGCTCGTCTTGCCGATGAACATCGGACGCGAGTCGTTGCGATGCCAAGCGAGGCGACCCGGGGGAAGCTTGCCCTTGGTCGCGATCGCGAGGTTCACGAGCGGACCGCCCTTGATGAAGCCCTTCTGGAACGGCTGGCGCGTGTTGCGCACCTCGTAGAGCTCACGGCCCGTCTGCGACTCCTCGATCCGCTGCTCATACGGCTCGAGCGAGGTCTGACCGCGGGCGATCGCCTCGTAGATCGTCTCGCCGGCGATCTTGCCGGAGAGGACCGAGTGGTGGACGCCCTTCAGCGAGACCGTGTCGACGAGGCCGGCGGCGTCGCCGACGAGCAGCGCGCCCGGCATCGTGAGCTTCGGCACCGACCAGTAGCCGCCGCCGGGGAGCGCCTTGGCACCCCAGGCGACGCGCTCGCCGCCCTCGAGGATCTTGCGGACCATCGGGTGCGTCTTGAAGAGCTGCAGCAGGTCGTGGGCGGAGGTCGTCGCGTCGGCGTACTCGAGGTCGACGACGAAGCCGATCGAGACGAGGTCGTCCCCCGTCTTCTCGTCCTTCATCGGGTAGATCCAGGTGCCGCCGATCTGGCCGTACTTCGCCGACAGCTTCAGCGGCCACGGGCCGATCGTGTGGATCAGGCGGTCGAGCGGCTTCGCAACCTTCCAGACCTCCTTGACCCCGAGCTCCCACACCTGGGGCTCGCGATGCTCGCCGAGGTCGAACTCGCGGATCGCGGCGCCGGTCAGGTTGCCCCAGCAGCCCTCGGCGAGGACCACGAACTGGGCCTTGATGTCGGTGCCGGGCTCGAAGTTGCCGAGCTCCTCGCCGTCCTTGCCGCGGCCCTTGTCGCCGGAGCGCACGCCGACGACGCGCCCGTCCTCGACGATGAGCTGCGTGGCGGCCGTCTCGGTGAGGACGTAGGCGCCCATCTCCTCGGCGATCCGCTGCTGGAAGCGCGCGAGCGCGGCGACCGAGATGACCTCGTTGCCGTGGTTCTTAAACGGCGGGGGCGGCGGGATGCGCAGGGCGATCTTCTTGGAGGGCGTCATGTAGACGGCCTCCTTCTTGACCTCGCCGAAGGCGAAGCCCTCCGTGCGCCACTCCTCCCGCGTCATGTCCGGGAAGAGCTCCTCGAGCGGGCCGGGACGCATGACGGCGCCGGACAGGTTGTGTCCGCCGCATGTCTTCGCCTTCTCGATCACCGCGACCGGGACCTCGCCGAGACGCTCGAGCGTCTCCGGGTCGTCGGCGAGGAGCTGGAGGATGCGGTTGGCGCAGGCGAGGCCGGCGGTGCCGCCGCCGACGATCGCGATGCCGACCTCGATGATCTCGTCCTCGGGGTCGAGCGCTCGCTTGATGAACTCCCCTGGGCTGTCGACCGGCGGCGGATACGCCGCCGGCACCACGCCCTTGCCGTTCGACCCGCCCATTGCGATCAGCTGCCCTTCTTGGCCTTCACGGCCTCGGTCAGCTTCGGCAGGATCTTGTTGAGATCACCGACGATCCCGAGGTCGCTGAACTCGAAGATCGGCGCGTTCGCATCCTTGTTGATCGCGACGATGTTCTCGGAGTTCTGCATGCCGACCTTGTGCTGGATCGCGCCGGAGATGCCGGCGGCGAGGTAGAGCTTCGGCGCGACGGTCTTGCCCGTCTGGCCGATCTGGCCGGCGTACGGGAACCACCCCGCGTCGACGACGGCGCGCGTCGCGGCGACCGCGGCGGTCCCGCCGAAGGCGGCCGCGAGGTCGTTGCAGAGGTCGAAGCCCTCCACCGTGCCGAGGCCGCGACCACCGGCGACGAGGATGTCTGCGCCCTCGATGTCGACGTCGGCGCCGCGCTGCTCGCCGCGCGTGACCATCGTGGCCTGCGTCGAGAAGTCCGAGTACGTGACCGCGAGGTCCTCGACCGCGGCGCTGCCGCCGGTCTCCTTGATCTCGAACGCGTTGAGGCGGCCGATGATGATCCCCACCGGGCTGCGGAAGGCGATCTCGGAGATCGCGGAGTCGCCCAGGATCGGACGCTCGGCGATGAGCTTGCCGCCCTCGGCACGCACCGCGGTGACCTCCATCGCGACACCGGCGCCGAGGCGCGCGGCGAGGCCGGCCCCGACCTCGAAGCCGAGGAGACCGCCGCCGAAGATCGCGTACCCGTAGTCGCCACCGTCGATGGCCGCGGCCATCGCGTCGACGACCGGCTGGGCGAGGCCCTCAGGGCCGGCGGCCCGCAGGACCTTCGTGGCGCCGTAGGCGCCGAGCGTCGCGGCGAGGTCGGTGGAGACGTCGCCGACGACGATCGCGTGGGCCTCTCCGCCGAGTTCAGCGGCCAGGCGCGACGCCTCGGAGACGGCGCCGAGCGAGTTCTTGTTGATGGCCCCGTCGAAATGCAGGGCGTAGACCAGGATGTTCGCCATCTAGATCAGCTTCCTCTCGTCGAGCCAGGCGACGATCTGCTCGACCGTCTGGGCGGTGTCCTCATCCTCGATGATGCGTCCAGGCGCCTTCTTCGGCGGCTCCTTGGAGCCGGTCCACTGCGCGGCGGAGTGGTCGCCGCCGACCTTGGAGGCGTCGATCGCGACGTCCGCGGCGGAGACCGTGTCGAGCTGCTTCTTCTTCGCGCCCATGATCGCCTTGAGCGACGGGTAGCGCGGCTCGTTGATCGCGTCGCCGACCGAGATGACGGCGGGGAGCGAGACCTGGACGGTGTCGTAGCCGTACTCGGCCTGACGCTCGGCACGCAGGCTGTTGCCGCCCTCGACGTCCATCTTGATCACCTGGGTGAGCGACGGCATGCCGAGATGGTCGGCGACGACGGCACCGATCGTGTAGCACTCGCCGTCATCCGACTGCTGACCGAGGAGGACGAGGTCGGGGTTCTCGCGCTTGAGCGTCTGCGCGAGCGCGTAGCCCGTTGCAGCGACGTCGGAGCCGGCGAGCGCGGCGTCGGTCAGGTGGACCGAGCGGTCGGCGCCGAGCGAGACGGCCTTATGGAGGGCGCGAACGGCGGACTCGGGGCCCATCGAGACGGCGACGATCTCCTCGATCGGAAGGGCGCCGCTCTCCTTGAGCTGCATGGCCGCCTCGATCGCGTGTGTGTCATACGGGTTGAGGTTCTTCTCGCCGCTGCGGTCCATACGACCCGTTGCCGGGTCGATGCGCTTCTGGACAGCGGCGTCCGGCACCTCTTTCACCAGGACGCAGATCTTCACTTCAGTCCTCCTTCAGGGCCTACGGGTCGGGGACGCGTGCTCAGCGCGAGTCTCGCTGATGTACGGCGCCCTGGATGAAGTCGATGATTCCCTGCGTCGGAGCGCCCGGTGTGAATACCTCGGCGACGCCGAGCGCCTTCAGTTCAGGGATGTCGTCCGCGGGGATGGTGCCGCCGACGGTGACGACGACGTCGTCGATGCCCTCGGCGCGCAGCAGATCGACGATGCGCGGCACGAGGGTCATGTGCGCGCCGGAGAGGATCGAGAGGCCGACGGCGTCGGCGTCCTCCTGAATGACGGTTTCGACGATCTGCTCCGGCGTCTGATGGAGGCCGGTGTAGATCACCTCCATGCCTGCGTCGCGCAGGGCGCGCGCGATGATCTTCGCGCCGCGGTCATGGCCGTCGAGGCCGGGCTTGGCGACGACGACGCGGATCTTCTGCTGACTGGGTGCGCTGGTCATGGGATGGACGGCACTCGCCGCGCGTCAAGCGTAGTCCCTCAAGCGCGCGGAAGGCTTTGCGGTGACGCCGGCGTCAGCGCACGCGCACGCGCAGGGCCATGCCCGAATGCAGCGTGCAGAGGTACTTGAACGTCCCGGCGCGCCGCAACGTGAGCGTCAGCGTGCGCGCTCGCACCCGTGGAGTCGCGTAGGACCGCGGCACCCCGCGGCCCGTGAGGTTGTGGGCGAAGGTCCCGGCCCAGACGAAGCGCAGGCGGGCGCCACGGCGGAGCGAGAGTGTCGCCGGGGCGAAGATCGAGTCCTCGAGCTGCACCGTCGTCGTGGCGGCGGCAGCGGCAGTGGGAGCGGCGGGAGCGGCGGGAGCGGCGGCTGGGAGCGCGAGCGCCGCTGCTGCGAGGGCGGCGATGACGACGACGGCGAGGCGGGCCATGGCGCACAGCCTGCCAGAGCGCACGCCCATGCGCGAGGGTTCGGCGTCAGGGGCGGCTGCGCGCGCGGGCCCGGGCGGCGGTCGCGGCGGCGCCCGCCAGCGCCATCGCGGTGACCGCGGCGACGCCGCTCAGGCGGCGACCCAGGCGCTCGGCGTGGATCACCTCCCACCCTTCCGCGTCCGCGATGCGCGCGAGCGCGGCATCGGGGTTGACCGCGACGGGATGGCGGACGAGGCGCAGCATCGGCAGGTCAGACTCCGAGTCGGAGTAGGCCCAGGACGCGCCGAGGTCGATGCCCTCAGCGGCGGCGAGTTCGCGCACGCGCTGCGCCTTGCCTTCGCGGTAGGTGAACGGCCCATCGTCGCGCCCGGTGAGGAGGCCGTCGACGACCTCGCTGCGGGCGCCGATGCCACCGTCGAAGCCGAGCACGGTGCTGAGGAGGTCGGCGAGTGCCTGCCCGCTCGCGGTCGCGATGTACACGCGGTGGCCGGCGTCCTGGTGCTCGTAGGCGACCTCGAGGACCTCGGGCTGCAGTCGCGCGAGCACGCCGACGAGGACCTCCGGGAGCATGCGTCGCAACTCGACGGCGCTGCGGCCGGTGACGACGGTCGCCACTTCGGCGCGCATCTGCTCGGTCCACGCATCGGTCGAACCACGCAGGCGAAAGCGCAGGTTCTGACCGGCGAACCCGAGCAGCTGGCGCGTCGTGATCAGCCCCGCGTCGCGTGCCGCCCGCGCCCAGAAGACGCCGGACGAACCCGCGACGAGGGTGCGGTCCAGATCGAAGAATGCGGCGGGGATCCCCCCGCCGCTCTCGGCGGTCGTGATCAGGAGGCCGGGACCCGGACGATGAGGGCGTCGCCCTGGCCGCCACCCGAGCAGATCGCGAGGCAGCCGAGGCCGCCACCGCGGCGCCGCAGCTCGTGCACCAGCGTGCCGAGGATGCGCGCGCCCGAGGCGCCGATCGGATGGCCGAGGGCGATCGCGCCGCCGTGGACGTTGACGCGCTCGGGGTCGATCTCGAGCATCTTGATCGAGTTGACGACCACGGAGGCGAACGCCTCGTTGATCTCCCAGAGATCGATGTCCTGCGCGGTGAGGCCGGCCTTCGCGAGCGCCTTCATCGACGCACGTGCGGGCGTCGTCGCGAGGTACGGGAAGTCGTTGGCCGACTGTGCGTGGCAGACGATCTCGGCGAGCGGCTCCTTACCGTTGGCGGCGGCCCAGGCATCCGAGGCGAAGACGACCGCGCCCGCGCCATCGTTGATGCCGGGGGAGTTGCCGGCCGTGTGGCTGCCCTCCGGGCCGACGAGGCCCGGCAGCTTGCCGAGGCTCTCGAGCGACGTCTCGCGGCGCGGCGACTCGTCCTCGCTGACGACGGTGTCGCCCTTGCGGCCCTTGATCGTCACGGGGACGATCTCGGCCGGGATGATCCCGGCGTCGGTTGCGGCGATGACGCGCTCGTGCGAGCGCAGTGCGAACGCGTCGAGCTCATCGCGCGAGATGCCGAGCTCGTCGGCGACCTCGGTCGCCTCGACGAACATCTGCTTGCCGGTGAAGGGGCTCTGCAGGCCATCGCGCAGCATCGCGTCGAGCGCCTTGATGTCGCCCATGCGGAAGCCCTGGCGGGCGCCGGGGAGCAGGTACGGCGCGCGGGACATCGACTCCATGCCGCCGCCCACGCCGACCTCGACGTCGCCGGAGCGGATCGCCTGGTCGAGGATCACGGCAGCGCGCACGCTCGAGGCGCAGACCTTGTTGACCGTTTCCGAGGAGGTCTCCTTCGGGATGCCGGCGCGGATCTGCGCCTGGCGCGACGGAATCTGGCCGACGCCCGCCTGGAGGACCTGGCCCATGACGACGTGGTCGACCTGCTCCGGTGCGACGCCCGAGCGCTCGAGGGCTGCCGCGATGGCGGCGGCGCCGAGGTCGACCGCGTCGACGGTGCTCAGGGAGCCGCCGAGCTTGCCGATCGGGGTGCGGGCGCTGCCGAGGATGACGGTCTTGGGCATGGAGTCTCCGGTGCGTGGGTTGGCGGGGCCATGGTAGTCGGGGGGTCGCGACGTAGGATCGCGCGATGGACGCCATCGCGACGACCCACCCTCCCGCGCAGTCCGGGGCCGACACGGTCGTCGTCGGGCTGTTCCGCGACGAGGGGATCGCGCACGACACGCAGGACGGAGCGCTCGCCGCGCTCGTCGCAGCGGGTGAGGCGCGACCGCGCGCCGGTCACCTCGCCGTCACCCACGCGGACGGGCTGCGCTGGATCGTCGCGGGCCTTGGCGAGCGTGCGACCTTCACACCCGAGGCGGCCCGCATCGCAGCCCATCGGGTACGCGTGCGGGCAGCCGACCTCGGCGCCACCTCGCTCTGCTGGGAGCTCCCGCACCACGTCGGCGACGAGATCGCCGCCGCGCTCGTCGAGGGGACGCTGCTCTCCGGCTACCGGTTCGACCGCTTTCGCCCGCGCGCCGACGAGGACGACCCTCAGGCCGGCCCGGAGCAGCTCATCATCAGCGCCCACCACGACGTCGCGCCCGCCGTTGACCGCGCGCTGATCATCACGCGCGCTCAGAATGCGGCCCGCGACCTGCAGAACCGCCCGTCGAACGATCTGACGCCGAGCGCCCTCGCCGACCGCGCGGCCGAGCTCGTCGCCACAGCGCCGGGGCTGTCGTTCGAGCTGCTGGGCCGCGAGGAGATCGCCGCCCGCGGGATGGGCGCCTTCGCGTGCGTGGCGCAGGGCAGCCCGCAGGAGCCGCGGATCATCATCGTGCGCCACGAGCCGCCGGCGGCGCGCGGCCCCGTCCTCGGCCTGGTCGGCAAGGCCGTGACCTTCGACACGGGCGGCATCTCGATCAAGCCCTCCGCGGGCATGCAGAAGATGAAGTTCGACATGTCCGGCGGCGCAGCGGTCCTCGAGGCGATGGGCGCGATCGCAGCGCTCGACGTTCCCGTCCGCGTCGTCGCCGTCATCGGCGCGACCGAGAACATGCCCTCGGGCCGCGCGGTGAAGCCCGGCGACATCGTGCATGCGATGGACGGGACCTCGATCGAGGTGGACAACACCGATGCCGAAGGGCGGCTCGTCCTCGCCGACTGCCTGCTCCTCGCGCGCGAGCTCGGCGCCGAGCGCCTCGTCGATGTCGCGACCCTCACCGGCGGCATCGTGACCGCGCTCGGCTCGGTCTATGCGGGTGCCTTCGCCGGCGACGACGCGTGGTGGGCATGTGTCGCATCGGCCGCCGAGCGTGCAGACGAGAACCTCTGGCGCATGCCGCTGCACGAGCGCTACGCGAAGGCGGTTCGCGGCACGTACGCCGAGCTCGTGAACACGGGCCGCGACCGCAAGGCGCAGCCGGCGATGGGCGCGGAGTTCCTCCACCACTTCGCCGGTGACGTGCCGTGGTGCCACCTCGACATCGCCGGGATGTCGGATGACGTGGGCGTCCCCTACTTCGGCAAGGGCGGCACCGGCTTCGGCGTGCGTCTGCTGACCGCCCTCGCCGAGGACCTCGCGGACACACTGTGACGGACGCCGTCCCGCGTGCGCGCCTGCGGCTCGACCCGGCACGCATCGCCCGCGGCCGTCGCGTCAGTGGCCGTCGGCGGGGGCTCCTCGTCGGGCTCCTCCTCTTCGTCGTCTACGCCGCGGGCATCGGCCTGCACGCGCAGCCCGGGTCGGACCTGCGCGCCGCCGAGGCGCACATCCTGCTGACCACCGAATCGATCGTTCACGACGGCGACGCGGAGCTGACGAACCAATATCGCCAGCGCTCCTGGCGCGATCTGCGCCCTGGGACGCTGGTGCCCACCGCGCTCGCGGTCGACGGCCGGCTGTCCGAGCCGCACGGCTTGGTCTTCCCCGCCCTGCTGGCTCCGGCGTACGCGGTCGGCGGTCGGCTCGGCGTCGAGCTCTTCCTCGCGCTGATCGCGGCCATCGGTTTCGCGATCGCCGCCGCGCTCGCACGACGCCTCGTCCCGGACCCGTGGGCGAGCGGGACGGCCCTCGCCGTCGGCCTCTCCCCACCCGCCGTGATCGGCGCCACGACGATCGCTCCGGTCATGACGTGCGCGACGCTGATCGCGGCCGCCGCGCTGCTCGCGCTGCGCGTCCGCGACAACCCGCTGCACGGCCCGGCCGTCGGGTGTGCGCTCCTGCTCGCCCCGGTGATCTGGCTCAGCGGCCCGGCGACGATCCCGGCCGCGGTCGTCGCGGTGATGCTCGTGCGCTGGCTCGGGCGCCGACGGCGCACCTGGACCGGGATTGCCGCAACGGAGATCCTGCTGATGTCGGTGATCATCTACGTGACGGTCAACGACCGGCTGCACGACGGGCTCACCGCCTACGCCTCGTCGGTCCTCCCGCACACGCCGACGGGGGCTGCGGACATCGGCGACTACGCGGAGCGGCTCACGCGGCTGTGGCGCTTGCTGGTGACGCCGCCGGGCGGGATCCTGCTCTACGCGCCGGTGCTCATCCTCTGCGCCGGATCGATCGGGCTGCTGTGGCGCTCACGACGCGACCGCCTCGCCCGGACGTTCCCGCAGGAGGCCGACATCGAGGTGTCGGCCGGCTTGCTGGCCGCGGTGTGCCTCGCCGCCTTCATCACCGCGGTCCTGCTGATCCCCGCGACCGGGGCGCGCTGGCCGGGCGAGACGCTCGCGGTGGCGCTGCCGTGCGCCGCGGGGCTCGCCGCGTGGGCCATGCGACGCTGGGTGCGGGTCGGCGTCGCGCTCGCGCTCGTCGGGGTCGTCCTGACTGCGTGGATCCTCATCGCGGCCCGGGTCGACGACGGGGCCGGGCTCGCGCCGGTGCGGGGTTCAATCCCCTGGGCGATGCTGCGTTAGGACTCGAGACGACCGAGGATCTCGCCGGCCGCGCTGGCGGGATCAAGGCGCCGCGCGACGACCTCGTCCAGCAGCTCCTGAAAGCGCGGATCGCCTTCGATCCGCGCCTCGAGCTGGCGGCGCAGGCGGTGGGTGCAGATCGACAGGACCTCGCTGCGCAGGTTGCGCCGGCGGCGCTCGGAGAGCGTCCCCTGTGCCTCGATAAAGGCCCGGTGCTCATCGAGCTTGGCGACGAGTTCAGCGACACCCTCGCCGATGTGCGCCTGCGTCTTGATCACGGGCACCGACCAGAAGGCGTCGTCGTGCCCGTGCCCGACGGCGCCGAGCGCGAGCACGCTCTTGATCTCGCGGACCATCGTGTCGGTCAGCGGATGGTCGGCCTTGTTGACGACGATGATGTCCGGAATCTCCATCACGCCGGCCTTCAGGGCCTGGATCGAATCGCCGGAGCCCGGCATCAGCACCAGGACGATCGTGTCGGCGTGGTCGATGATGTCGACCTCCGCTTGGCCGACGCCGACGGTCTCGAGGAAGACGTCGTCACGGCCGGCGGCATCCATGAGCAGCGCCGCCTGCAGCGCCGCCTCGCTGAGCCCACCGAGTGCACCGCGGTTCGCCATCGAGCGGATGAAGACGCCCGGATCGAGGAAGTGCTCGGTCAGGCGGATGCGATCACCCAGCAGCGCACCGTGCGTGAAGGGCGACGACGGGTCGATCGAGAGCACGGCGACCGAGCGCTCCTGCTCGCGACGGAGCTTGGCGAGCGCGCCGATGAGCGTCGACTTGCCCGCTCCCGGAGCGCCCGTGAGCCCGATCATCGCTGCACGCCCGGTGTGGGGATAGACCTCGCGCACGAGCTCCCAGCCGCGCGGGTCGTCCGACTCCACGAGCGTGATCGCGCGGGCGAGGGCGCGGCGGTCACCTGCCAGCAGGCGCTCGGTGAGGGACTGTCGGACGGGCGTCTCGGACACGGGTGCCGGAGGGTAGCGGGCGCGTCAGCGGCGCGGCGGGCCTCTAGGATCCGCCCGTGGATCAGCACCCGGTATCGGAGGTCCCGCCAGGGCTGCGCCGCCCCCCGGCACCGCTGCGCGGCGGCCCGCTGACGCTGCTGCGCTTCATGGCCGCGCACGGCATGCTGCGGCCGAAGTACCTGCGCCTGATCGCGCGCTGGGCCTGGCTGCGGCTGCGCTGGCGCGGGCGCCTGCGTACCGATGGCCTGTGCTTCATCGACCGCGACGTGCGCATCGAGATCGGCCGCGGCGCGGTCCTCGAGCTCGGCCGCTGGTCCTGGATCGGCCGCGGCTGCAAGCTGCGGGTCCACGAGGGCCGCGCGAGCATCGGAGCGAAGACGGTGCTCGGCCAGGAGTGCACGATCACGGCCTTCCAGCATGTCTCGATCGGGCGCGAGTGCATCCTCGCCGACCGCGTGATGCTCATCGACTTCGATCATGGAGTCGTCGAGGTCGAGCGGCCGATCCGCGAGCAGGGGATTTACAAGCGCGATGTGCGCGTCGGCCACAACGTGTGGATCGGGTACGGCGCGTGCTTCCTGCGCGGCGTGCACGTCGGCGACAACGCGATCGTCGGGACGAATGCGGTCGTCACGCGCGACGTGCCGGCGGACGCCGTCGTCGGCGGCGCGCCCGCCCGCGTCCTGCGCATGCGCGACACCCCGGCACAGCTGCGCTGGGAGTGACCCGTGTGCCGCGCTACCGGCGCGGCAGCAGCAGCGAGATGCCGCCGGCGACGAGGACGAAGACGGCCGACGCCCAGAGGCAGGCTTCAAGCCCCTGCCACTGGTAGAGCACGCCCGACAGGATCGTCCCCACGAGCCGCCCACCCGCGTTGGCCATGTAATAGAAGCCGACGTTCATCGCGACCTTGTCGCCGTCGGCGTAGGCGAGGATGAGGTACGAGTGCACCGCGCTGTTCAGGGCGAAGATGACGCCGAAGACGATCAGCCCGCCGACGAGGACGGCGGTCGGATCGAGGCCGGCGCCGAGCGCGATCGCGATGCCCGCGGGCAGGACGGCGAGCGCGAACGCGAGCCGCGCCGCGACACCCCCGTCCGGGGCGCCCTTCGCCGTGCCGCGCGCCCGGATCAGGCGCGGCGCGGATGCTTGAACGATGCCGTAGCCGATCACCCACACCGCCATGAAGGTCCCGACCTGCCAGAAGGTCCACCCCAGCACGGTGCGCAGGAACACGGGGAGGCCGACGACGAACCACACGTCACGCGAGGCGAAGAGGAAGATGCGCGCCGCCGCGAGGAGATTGACCGCGCGGTCGTTCGAGAACATGTGGCGGAACTTCGCCCCCGCATCGGCCCGCCCGAGGCTGCCGGTCATGAACGGCACGGTCGCGAGGAGCGTGCCGAAGACGAGCGCGGCGAGCAGCAGCATCGACGTCTGGAAGCTCGTCACGCTCAGCAGCAGCCCGCCGAGGAAGAACCCGACGCCCTTGAGCGCGTTCTTCGACCCGGTGAGGATCGCCACCCAGCGGTAGAGCGCGCCCGGCCGGTCGCCGGCGACGAGCTTCACCGCGCTCTTCGAACTCATCTTCGTGAGGTCCTTGGCGATCCCGGAGAGCGCCTGCGCCGCCATCACGTACCCGACGACGAGCCACGCATCGGGCGCGAGCCCCAGCATCAGCAGCGCCGCGGTCTGCGTGAGCAGGCCCGCGATGAGTGTCGTCGTCAGGCCGAAGCGCGCCGCCAAAAATCCGCCGACGAGGTTCGTGACGATCCCGAAGACCTCATAGAAGACGAAGACCGTCGCGAGCTGGAGCGGCGTGTAGCCCTGCTCGTAGAAGAAGAAGAGGACGAGCAGCCGGATCGCCCCGTCGGCGATCGTGTCCGCCCAGTAGGCGGCGGTGACGAGCGCGTAGTTGCGCAGATCCCCTGGCCGGCGGGTGGCGGTCGCCGACGTCATCGCTGCGTCAGCGCAGGGCCCCGGCGACGATGCCGGCGAGCTCGACCATGCGGTTCGCATAGCCCCACTCGTTGTCGTACCAGCTGAGGATCTTCACCTGCGTGCCGTCGGTGACCATCGTCGACGGCGCATCGACGATGCTCGAGCGCGGGTCGCCCTTGAAGTCGATCGAGACGAGCGGGCGGGTCTCATAACCGAGGATGCCCGTGAGCGGACCGTCCGCGGCGGCGCGCAGCAGGCCGTTGACCTCGTCCACCGTGGTGGGCCGCTGCACCTCGAAGACGCAGTCGGTGAGCGACGCGTTGAGGAGCGGGACGCGGACGGCGAGCCCGTCGAGCTTGCCCTCGAGCTCGGGGAAGATGAGACCGATCGCTGTCGCCGACCCGGTCGTCGTCGGGACCAGCGACATGCCCGCAGCGCGCGCACGGCGCAGGTCCTTGTGGGGTGCATCGACGACGGTCTGCGTGTTCGTCAGGTCATGCAGCGTGGTGATCGAGCCACGGGCGATCCCGAGGCCTTCGTGGACGACCTTGACGACGGGGGCGAGGCAGTTCGTCGTGCACGAGGCCGCAGTGACGACGTCATGGACCTCTGGGTCGTAGCGGTCGTCGTTGACGCCGATCACGACGTTGAGCGCGCGCGCGTCCTTGACGGGCGCGGCGACGATGACCTTCCGCACCCCCTGCTCGAAGTACGGCGCGAGCGAGTCGATCGAGCGGAACTTGCCGGAGCACTCGAGGACGATCTCGGCGCCCGCCCCAGCCCAGGGCGCGTCGCCGGGGGCGCTGTGCGCGCTCCAGCCGATCGCCGTGCCGTCGACGGTCAGGCCGTCTGCGTCGCCGCGAGCGTCGCGGTCCCAGCGGCCCTGCACGGAGTCGAACGTCAGCAGGTGCGCACCGGTCGCGGCATCGCCGGCGACCTCGTTGATGTGGACGATCTCGAGATCGTCACTGCCCCAGGCGGCGCGCATTGCGAGGCGGCCCATGCGGCCGAAGCCGTTGATCGCGATGCGGGTCATGTCGCGAGCCTATACATTGACAAATGCTGTTTCAATCGATAGATGTAAACAGATAGTGACCGATCTCGCCCTCACTCCGAAGCGCAAGCGTCCGGCCGGCGACCGGTGCTGCGAGCCGGTCGTCTTCCCCGATGTGGGACACGACGAGGCGATGCGCATGGCGCAGATCGCGAAGGCGCTCGGGGACCCGATCCGGCTGCAGGTCGTCGACGTCCTGCGCAAGCACGCCGGCAAGGTATGCGTCTACGAGCTCGTGCCGCTCTTCGAGATCGCGCAGCCGACGCTCTCGCACCACCTCAAGAAGCTGCGCGAGGCGGGGATCATCGACGCCGAACGTCAAGGGCTCTGGTCGTACTACTACGTGCGCCCTGAGGCGCTGCGCGAGCTCGCCGCCTGGCTCGGCTGACCCGATGCGTCAGGCCTTCGGGCCGAGCACGAGGTTGATCCGCGCACGCGTCACGTACCGCTGACCGGCGCGCCGGGACTGGGTGCGCACGACGACGGGTCGCCGCCGCGGGTTGGCGAGACGTCGCACCGTGCCGACGGTGCAGCCCCCCGCCATGATGCGCGCTTTGGCCTTGGCCAGGCTGAGGCCCTTCAGCTTCGGAACACGGCAGCGGACCGTCGGCACCGAGCTGCCCCCGGACCCGCCGGTGACCATGAAATGCCGCACGAGCGTCGTGCGGTTCCCGAGCGCATCGGAAGCGATGATCGTGAAGCGGTGCGCACCGTTGACGAGGTCGCTGGGCCCGAGCGCCGATGGCGGGCAGGGCCCCTGCGCTGCCGCATCCCACGCGCAGGTGACGGTCAGCGGCGGGGACGCAGGCGCCGGGTCGGAAGCCGACCAGCCGAAGTCCACATCCGGGTCCACGACCTCGCCCTCCACGGGGCCCTGTGTCAGCGTGAGCGTCGGCGCAGTGCGGTCGATGATCAGGTTGCGCGTGACCGAGCTCGTGTGGTCCACGATGCCGTCGAACGCCTCGGCAGTGATGAGATAGGTGCCGTCCAGCAGGCCGGAGATGTCGATCGTGGCGCTGTAGGTCCCCTTGTCGTCGCCCACATCAGCAACTGACGGGCCCGCTAGGAACGTCTGGACGCTGAAGACCACCTTGGTGATGTGACCCCCCGCCTCGCTGGCCGTCGCGCTGATCGTGAGGTTGTCGGCCCTCGTGTTGCTCGGCGGGAGCGGGGCCGCGAACTCCACGGTGGGCAGGGGCGGAGGGATCGCCCCAGCGACAGCCGCAGCCAGCGACATCAGGCCTAGCGCAGCGGTGAGGGCGAC
>CAFBMX010000010.1_pt1 | contig 98940 bp, 90 predicted proteins | sample 7269091 | NCBI WGS metagenome assembly CAFBMX01 (sample SAMEA6814077, study PRJEB35770) | freshwater metagenome | biome: Freshwater; feature: Freshwater reservoir; material: water | place: Czech Republic | collected 2017-05-23 | depth 30m m | reverse complement strand
GATCACTGCGGTGACGGTCAATCCCGACGGCAAGACCGCGAACGTGAAGTACACGGTCACCTCGGCGCTGAAGGCGCTTGGCTTCGACGGGTCGTCCGACATGATCAAGACCGGGGACGGGTGGCTGCTTCAGGGGGGGTGAGCGCGACGGCCGCCGGTGCGCCTGTCGCGGTCCGTGGCGTCACCAAACGCTTCGGCGAGCAGGTCGTCGCCGTGCGCGGCGTCTCGCTCGACCTCGCCGCTGGCGAGTTCGTGCTGCTCACCGGGCCGTCCGGTTCGGGCAAGAGCACGCTCCTGAACCTCCTCGCCGGGTTCGACCGCCCCGATGAGGGCGAGGTGCTCGTCGACGGGGTGGACATCGCCACGCTCAAGGATCCGGCCGCCTTCAGGCGCGAGGTGCTCGGCTTCGTCTTCCAGCTCCACCATCTGATCGAGGGGCTCAGCCTCGCCGAGAACGTTGAGGTCGTGCTGCTGCCCGACGTGCGCGACCGCGCGCAGCGGCGCGAGCGTGTGGCCCGCGCGCTCGCCGACGTGGGTCTGGAGCACCGCGCCGCGCACCTGCCCGGCGAGCTCTCTGGTGGCGAGCGTCAACGTGGCGCACTGGCACGGGCGCTCGTCGGACGGCCGCGGCTCATCCTCGCCGACGAGCCGACGGGCGCGCTCGATTCCGTGTCCGGCACGCAGGTGATGGAGCTCCTGCACGGGCTCTCGCGCCGCGAGGGAACGACCGTGCTGCTCGTCAGTCACGACCCGCAGAGTGCGCGTTGGGCCGACCGCTCGCTCGAGATGCGCGACGGCACGCTCGTCAGCCCAGCGCCCGCGCCGGCATGAGCCGCGTCACCCACCACGCGGGGTAGAGGCTCCCGACCATCCCCATCGCTCCGGCGATGAGGAAGGCGCGGGCGAACGTCCACACCGAGAAGCTCGGGCTCACGAGCGCCGAGGCGTCGAAGGCGCGCACGAGCAGCTCGCCGCCCGCCACGCCGAGCGCGACGCCGATCACCGCGCCGACGAGGCTCAGCAGCAGGCCCTCCCAGACGACGAGCTGCGCGACCATCCGCCGCGGCCACCCGATCGCCAGCAGCAGCGCGAACTCGCTGCGGCGTCCGAAGACCGCCATGAGCATCGTGTTCATGACGGCGATGCCGCCGATGATCAGCGCGATCGCGACGAAGAGCGTGGTCGCCTTGCGCAGCAGCAGGCTGTTCGTGTCGACACGCGAAACCTGGCCCGGCTGGCTGATCGCGATCGTCCCCGGGAACGCGCGCTCAAGGCGCTTGCCGACCTCGCTCGCGCTCTGGCCGCGCTCGATCTTCACCGCGATGGTCGTCGCGTCCTCCGGGCGGCCGCGCATCTTCGAGACGACGTCGAGCGAGAGCCCGGCGCCCTGGTCCTCGAACGCGACCCCCGCGTGGTAGATGCCGCTGACGCGAAAGTCGCCGCCGCCCTTCAGGCGCAGCGTGTCCCCGGGGCCGAGCCCGAGCTCGCGCGCCGCCGCGTCGCCGAGGACCGCCTCGCGCGGGGAGCGGGCCGCGCGGCCGGCGGTGAAGACGAGGCTGTCGACGACGAAGCCGTCCGGGTCGACGCCGAAGACGAGGAAGGAGGGGCGGTCCGGCAGCTCGCCGGTGGCGACCGTGATCGGGGTCGCGTCGCTCACGCCCGGGACCTCGCGCACGCGCGGCGTGATCGAGCGCGGCAGCGACGACGCGGTGAGCTCGCCGACGCCGCCCTGGAACATCCCGAGCTCCGCGCCGCCGAGCTTGATGAGCCCCGCGGCGCTGCGCTCGACGCCGGAGCTCAGCGCGAGCAGCGCGACGATCGTCGCGACGCCGATCGAGATCCCCAGCGCGGTGAGCAGCGTGCGCGCGGCGTGCCGGCGCAGGTCCACGAGGATCAGGCGGAGCATCCGGCCCGCAGGCTATCCCGGTTATGCGGGCCGTGCCGCGGGTATTGCGTCTCCACAGCGATCCACGACTCCTGGAGGCACCTCATGGCCGGCGTACTCACCCGATGGGATCCGATGCCCGACCTGTCCGAGCTGCGCACGCGGCTCGACCGCATGTTCGACGAGTTCGTCCCTGAGGGACGCGACCGCCGCTGGACGCCGGCGATCGACGTGGAGCGCCACAACGGCGACCTCATCGTCCGCGCGAACCTGCCGGGCATTCCTGTCGAGGAGGTGAAGGTCACGGTCGAGGACGACACGCTCACCATCGCCGGCGAGCACACGGAGGAGCACGAGGAGCGCGACCGTCAGATGGTGCGGCGCGAGCGGCGCCATGGGGCCTTCGCCCGCTCGATGGCGCTGCCTCCCGGGGTGGACGCCAAGCGCATCACTGCGACGGCGACCGACGGCGTGCTCGAGGTGCGCGTCCCGATGCCCGCCGGGTCCTCGAAGGGCCGCACGATCGAGATCGTCCCGCAGCAGGCGACGGGGGAGAAGCAGGTCGAGAAGCAGGTCGAGAAGCACCCGGAGAAGCACAGTCAGAAGGACGGCAAGTGAGGGCAGTGGACGCGTACGCCCTCGAGCCGATGCCCGAACTCACACAGATCCGTGACCTCGCCGCGACTCGGCCGCGCGGCCCCGTCCTCAGCGTCCTGCTGCGCACCGACCTGCGCGATCCCCGCAACGTCAACGGCGCCAACGCCTGGCGCATCGAGCTGCGCAACGGCCTGCGCGAGATCCGCGCGCACCTGCCCGAGGACCGCGACGAGCGTGCCGCCTTTGAGCGCGCCGCACAGGAGATGGAGACCTGGGCCGCCTGGGCGGGTGGCCTGAGCCCACACGTGCGCGGGCGCGGCCTCGCCCGCTTCATCGCGCCGCAGAACGGCCTCGATCGCGCATACACCCTCCAGCTCCCGCTGGAGGAGACGGTCGTCGTGTGGAACCGCCGCCCCTACGTCCTGCCGCTGCTCGCCATCGCCGATCGCGGGCGGCCCGCCGGGATCGTCGCGATCGACCAGGAGCGCGTGCGGCTCGTGTCCTGGGCCGATGGGTCGGCGGTTGAGCCCGAGAACGCGACCTTCGAGCTCTGGCGCGGGCGCTGGACGGACTACGCGGCGTACGCGGACGGGAACTCCCAGCGCGCCCAGCAGACGGGGCGCCACCCGGAGGCCTTCGAGGACCGCGAGCGCGTCCACCGCGAGGTGTCGCTCGCCGAGGCCGCGGTGGCCGTCGGCGAGCGCGCACGCGAGCTCGAGTGGGCGCGGCTCCTCCTCGTCGGGGACGCCGCGCTCGTCGCGCGCTTCGAGCAGGCGCTGCCGGTCGCGGCCGCGCGCCTCGTCGCCGGGCGCATGCCGGCGCGGCTCGCCGAGCTGCCCATGGCCGAGATTGCCGCGCGCGCCGAGCCCCTGCTCGATGAGCTCTGGCGTGCGGAGGCCCGCGACCTCACCAAGCGCGCGCACGCGCTGGCCTGCGCCGACGAGGGCGCCGTCGTCGGCATCCAGGCGACCGCGCGCGCCCTCACCGAGAGCCGCGTCGAGCGCCTGCTCGTTGACCCGGCATGCATCGTCCCCGCTGAGCTGGCACACGATGGCCCGGTGGTCGACATGCTCGATGGCGCACCGCCGACGTTCGCCGCAGAGCGCGCCGCGGAGCTCGCGCTGGCCACGGGCGCCGCGGTCACCACACTCTCGCGCGCAGACGGCGGTGAGGAGGGGCTGTCGGTGACCGGGGGCATGGCGGCGCTGCTGCGCCACTGACGGCGGCGACACCGTGGCGTAGGCTCTGACCATCAGCGCTCCCACATTCGATCTGCAGTCGCACAGCACCGCCAGCGACGGCGTGCTCGCCCCCGCGCAGGTCGTCGCGCTCGCGCACGAGTCGGGGGTCGAGCTGCTCGCCCTGACCGATCACGACACCGTCGCCGGGGTGGACGAGGCGCTCGCTGCGGCGGCGCAGCTCGACGGCATCCGGGTGCTCCCGGCGATCGAGATCAGCGCCCTCGACGGAATCCACGGCGACCTGCACATCTGCGGGTACGGCATCGACCACCACGACGCGGAGTTCCTCGCGGCGCTCGGCGTCTGGCGGGGCGATCGCCACGCGCGGGCGGCGGCGATGGCCGAGGGGCTGCGCGAGGCGGGCCTTGAACTCGAGCTGCCCGAAGCCGTGTCCGCCGACCACCCGGTCGGGCGTCCGCACCTGGCCGCCGCGGTGCTCGCGCATCCGGCGAACGCGGCACGCCTGCGCCGTGAGGGCATCAACGACCCGGGCGGGGTCATCGAGGCGTACCTCGTCGAGGGTGCGCCGGCCTTCCGTCGTCGCTCGACGCCGACCGTCGCACGGGCCGTCGACGTCATCCACGCGGCGGGCGGCGTGGCGGTCTGGGCGCATCCGTTCTGGGACCTCGATGCGATCGACGAGGCCTGCGCCACACTCGAGCGGCTTGCCGCGCTCGGCATCGACGGGGTCGAGGCCTTCTACATCACGCACGGCGAGGAGCCGACGCGCGCGATCTATGCGGCCGCCCTCGATCTCGGGCTCCTCACGACCGGCAGCGCCGACTTCCACGGCCCGGACAATCGTCTGTTCCACGCGTTCCGCGCATTCGAGCTCTACGGCCTTGAGCCGCACCTGGGCGCGCTCGCCGCCCGCTAGCCTCCCGCACCGTGCCCCTGCCCGTCGCCGCCTCGGACGCCATCTCCACGCTCGAGGCCATCGTGCTCGGGATCGTCCAGGGGCTCACCGAGTTCCTGCCGATCTCCAGCAGCGCCCACGTGCGCATCGTCCCGGCGCTGTTCGGCTGGCCCGACCCGGGTGCCGCGTTCACCGCCGTGATCCAGCTCGGCACGATGGCGGCGGTCCTCATCTACTTCCGCAACGACCTCCTGCACATCCTGCGCGCCTTCCTCGGCAGCCTGCGCGACCGCTCGTACTGGCGCAGCCCCGAGGTCGACGCGCGCACCGGCTGGTACCTCATCATCGGCACGATCCCGATCGGGATCATCGGCCTCGCGCTGAAGGACACGATCGAGACCGGCGTGCGCAGCCTCGAGCTCATCGCCGTGATGCTCATTCTCTTCAGCGCGGTGATGTGGCAGGCCGATCGCGTCGGCCGACGCACGCGTGAGCTCGAGGAGGTCGACCGGCGTGACGCGATCGCCATCGGCTTCGCGCAGGCGCTCGCCCTGATCCCCGGCGTGAGCCGCTCCGGCGCGACGATCTCCTTCGGCCTCTTCCAGGGCTTCACGCGCGAGGCCGCGGCGCGCTTCAGCTTCTTGCTGTCGGTCCCCGCTGTGGTGCTGTCGGGGCTCTTCGAGCTGCGCAAGGTCGGCGACGGCACGGGCGTCGGCATCGGCGCGACGGTCATCGCCGCGATCTTCGCGTTCATCTTCGGGTACGCCTCGATCGCCTGGCTGCTCGGCTACCTGCGCACGCACAGCCTCGGGATCTTCGTGCGCTACCGCCTCGTCCTCGGCGTGCTCGTGCTGCTGCTCGCCCTCGCGGGCGCCATCTCCTAGGCCGGCGCGAGCCGGGTTACGAGACGCGCGACGAGCGCCTCCAGTGCGAGGTCCTCGCCCACGTTGACGCTCAGCGACGAGCGGGTCGCGTCCACGAGGTCGACGCCGGCACGCAGCGCCGCGGAGGTGTGACCCTCCGAGTCGGCGCGCAGCGCCTCAAGGCGGTCGGTCGCGTGGACGACGTCCTGCGCACCGTCGGCGATGCACGCCACGTCGCGCAGCCACAGACCGATCAGGCGCAGGCCCTCGTCCAAGGCTCCGGTGCGCGCGCGGCGCTCGGCGCGCTTGGCGGTCTCCTCGCCCTCGCGCACGGCGGTGCGGCGCTCGCGGTCGGGGAGGCGCTCGGCCTCCTCGGCGACGCCCTCTTCGATCGTGGTGCGCGCCTGGGCGCCGCGCTCCTTCGCGCTCGCGAGAATCGCCTCCCAGGGGCGCCCGGTGACGGCGCCGGTGAGGCAGGCGCGGGCGGTGAGCTCCGCGGCGTGGCGTAGGGCTGGACCCTGGCCGAGCGCGAGGGCGAGCGCGCGGTCGGCGTCCCCGAGCGAGAGCCGCGCACAGGCATGCGCCTGCTCGGGGCTGACCCCACGGCCGGCGATCAGCTCTTCCAGGCGCGCCGGGGAGGGGGCATCGAAGCGCACCGACTGGCAGCGGCTGCGCACCGTGTCGAGGAGGTCGCGCGGGTGGGCGGTCAGCAGCAGGAGGTGCGCGTAGGCGGGCGGCTCCTCGAGCGTCTTGAGGAGCTTCGCGGCGGCCTCGTCATTGAGCGTGTCGGCGTCCTCAAGGACGAAGACACGCCGCTGCGCCTCGAACGGCCGGTGCGAGACGGCGCCCACGACGGGCTCGGCGATGTCCACGACGCGCATGTCGGCCGCGCCGGAGCGCACGACCCACGTGAGATCCGGGTGCGCGTTGCGCTCGACGCGGGCGCGTGTGCGGTCGGGATCGGGGGAGCCCTCGGCGAGGAGCTCGGCGGCGAAGGCGCGCGCGGCGCGCGCCTTGCCGGAGCCGGCCGGCCCATGGAAGAGATAGGCGTGCGACGGAGCGCCGTGCGGCGGAATCGCGCTGCGCAGGACCGCGCGGGCGTGCGGGTGGGGGGCGAGCGCGTCCGCGAGGGTCACAGGGACAAGCGTACGGGTACGCTCGGCGCCGATGGCGGGCACGCTGATCACGATCGAGGGGCTCGACGGCGCCGGCAAGACGACGCTCGCCGCGGGCCTGCTCGAGGCCGCACGATCACGCGGCGCCGACGCCGTGCTGCTGCGCGAGCCCGGGGGTGTGGGCCTCTCCGAGCGCCTGCGCGAGGTCGTGAAGGACCCGAGCCTGACGGTCGGCCCGCGCGCCGAGGCGCTCGTCTACGCCGCGGCCCGCGCGCAGCTCGTCGACGAGGTGCTGCGCCCGCAGCTCGCGGCGGGCCGCTGGATCATCCTCGACCGCTTCGTCGACTCCTCGCTCGCCTACCAGGGCGGCGGACGCGGCCTCGGCGTCGCAGAGATCGCCGAGCTCAACCGCTTCGGGACCGGCGGGCTCGAGCCGCAGCGCACGCTCCTACTGCGCATCGACCCGGCGCTCGGGCGCAGCCGGCAGGACACGCGCGGCGAGGTCGCTGATCGCCTTGAGCGCGAGGGGGACGACTTTTTCGCGGCGATCGCCTGCACCTACGACGCGATCGCGGCCGCGGAGCCGGGGCGCTTGCGCGTGGTGGACGCCGATCAGTCCCCGGAGGCGGTGCTCGCCGATGCGCTGGCAGCGATCGCCGATCTGCTCCCCGGGGGTGCGGAATGACCGGCTCGCGCGCCTTGGCCGTGCTGGCCGCCGGGTTGCTCGCGCTGGCACCGGGAGTTGCAGCCGCCCCCGTTGCCTACGCCGCCGCCGCGCAGCCGCAGGTCGTCGAGCCGGACGCGGGCGCCCCGGCGCCGGCACCGCTCACCGAGGATCCGGCGACGCTTGAGCCCGCCCCGCCGGCCACGAGCACCCAGGCGCAGCCGGGTCCAGAGGCGTCCGGCGCCCGGCCCGGCCGGGACAGCGGCGGTCGCGACTGGGGGCTCGTCGCGCTCGCCGTCGTGGGGATCCTGCTGCTTGCCCTGGCGGCCGCCGGGCTCGTCGCCCGATGGTGGGGTTGGGACCCGCCGCGACAGCGCCGCTGGCGCCACGCGGTGGCCGAGGCGGGGTACCGAACATCGCTCGCCTGGGCTGAGCTGCGCGACCTCGTGCGTCTCGGTCGCTGACGAGCAACCGTTTTCCGGAGTACGCGGGGAGATCCCCGCGGGAGGGTGCCGGACCCCTCCAAATCACGATCGCGGGTGCGTAGTGTCGGGTACCTCCTGAGAGGTTCCCGGGCGCTCGCCGCCCGCGTGGCACGGACGGCGTTCCGTCCGGTGCCGGTGGGAGATTCCCGCGTTCCCAAAAGGAAGCCCGCACCGAGGCCGCACATCGTGCGAATCCGGCGATTCACGAGAGGAAACAGGCAGATGGACGTCACACCGCAGAGCCCCCAGACGAGCGACCTCACGGAGGTCATCCCCGGCCACGCGATGACCATCGCCCGGAAGTTCACAGATCCGTCGACACACCCCTTCGACACGGTCACCTGGGAGCTGCGCGACGCCCGGATCGGGCACGGCGACAAGGTCGCCTTCGAGCAGCGCGGCGTCGAGTTCCCGTCGACCTGGTCGCAGAACTCCACGAACATCGTCAGCCAAAAGTACTTCCGCGGCCAGCTCGACTCTCCTTCGCGGGAGCGCTCCGTGAAGCAGATGATCTCCCGCGTCTCGGGCACGATCGCCGATTGGGGCCGCGCGCGCGGCTACTTCGCGACAGACGCCGACGGTGACAGCTTCGAGGCGGAGCTCACGTACATCCTGCTCCACCAGATGGCGGCCTTCAACAGCCCCGTCTGGTTCAACGTCGGGTTCGAAGAGAACCCCCAGTGCTCGGCGTGCTTCATCCTCAGCGTCGAGGACACGATGGACTCGATCCTCGACTGGAACACGCGCGAGGGCCGCATCTTCCGCGGCGGTTCCGGCTCCGGCATCAACCTCTCGAACATCCGCGGCTCGATGGAGCCGCTGAGCAAGGGCGGCACCGCCAGCGGTCCCGTCTCGTTCATGCGCGGCGCCGACTCGTGGGCCGGCACGATCAAGTCGGGCGGCAAGACCCGTCGCGCCGCGAAGATGGTCGTCCTCAACGTCGACCATCCGGACATCCGCGAGTTCATCTGGTGCAAGGCCAAGGAAGAGGACAAGGCCGCGGCCCTGCGTGACGCGGGCTTCGACATGTCCATCGACGGTGACGGCTTCACCTCGATCCAGTACCAGAACGCCAACAACTCGGTGCGTGTCACCGACGCCTTCATGCACGCGGTCGAGGACGGCGCCGAGTGGCGTACGACCTCCCGCGCGACCGGCGAGCCCGTCGGCGACCCAATCGACGCGCGCGAGCTGATGCGCGACATCGCCGAGGCCGCGTGGCGCTGCGCCGACCCGGGCGTCCAGTACGACACGACGATCAACCAGTGGCACACGAGCCCGAACTCGGGGCGCATCAACGCCTCGAACCCGTGCTCGGAGTACATGCACGTCGACGACTCGGCCTGCAACCTCGCGTCGCTGAACCTCATGAAGTTCCGCCGCCCGGACGGCACGTTCGACGTGGCCGGCTTCGAGCACGCGACCGACATCGTCTTCCTCGCGCAGGAGATCATCGTCGGCCCGTCGAGCTATCCGACGGACGAGATCGGGGTCAACGCCCGCGCCTTCCGCCAGCTCGGCCTCGGGTACACGAACCTCGGCGCCTACCTGATGTCGAACGGCATGCCGTACGACTCGGACGCCGGCCGCGGCACCGCGGCGGCGATCACCGCGCTCATGACCGGCCGCGCCTACGCGCAGTCGGCGAAGATCGCCGCGGCGATCGGACCGTACGAGCGCTACGCCGAGAACAGCGACGCGCACAACAGCGTCATGCGGATGCACCGTGACGCCTCCTACGCGATCCCGGCTTCAACCCTTGAGGATCCGGCGCTGCTTGAGGCCGCCCGGCAGTCCTGGGACGAGGCAGTCGAACTCGGTGATGAGCATGGGTATCGCAACGCCCAGGCGACGGTGCTCGCCCCGACCGGCACGATCTCCTTCCTGATGGACTGCGACACGACCGGCATCGAGCCGGACTTCTCGCTCGTCAAGTTCAAGGAGCTCGTCGGCGGCGGTCAGATGACGATCGTCAACCGCACCGTCCCGCTCGCCCTGCAGACGCTCGGCTACGCCGACGAGCAGATCGAGCAGATCGAGGCGCACATCCGCGAGTACGGCACGATCCTCGAGGCGCCGGGCCTGCGCGATGAGCACCTGCCGGTGTTCGACGTCGCGGTCGGCACGCGCGCGATCTCACCGCAGGGTCACATCACGATGATGGGCGCCGTCCAGCCCTTCATCTCGGGAGCGATCTCCAAGACGGTCAACATGCCGCACGAGTCGTCGGTCGAGGACATCGAGCAGGCGTACGTCGACGCCTGGCGCCTCGGCGTCAAGGCCCTCGCGATCTACCGCGACGGCTCCAAGACGGCGCAGGCTCTGCGCACCGACGCGCAGGACAACAAGGACATCCCCGCTGGCGCCGGCGCGTTCACGCAGGAGCAGGTCGATGCTCTCGTCGAGACGGCCGTCGCCGCTGCCAAGAAGGAGGCGGGCCCCGCCCGTCGCCGGATGCCGCGCGAGCGTCAGTCGATCACCCACAAGTTCTCGATCGGCGGCCATGAGGGCTACATCACGGCTGGCATGTACGAGGACGGCACGGTCGGCGAGATCTTCCTCACCGACATCGGTAAGGAGGGCTCGACGCTGCGCGGCATGATGAACTCGTTCGCGACCGCGATCTCGATCGCGCTCCAGTACGGGGTGCCGCTCGAGACGCTCGTGCAGAAGTTCAGCTACATGCGCTTCGAGCCGGAAGGGATCACGCAAAACCCCGAGATCCCGTTCGCCAGGTCGATGCCGGACTACATCATGCGCTGGCTCGCCTCGCGCTTCCTGGACACCGACGCGCAGGAGGAGCTCGGGATCCTCACCCCGGAGGTCCGCGCACGCAAGTCGGCGAACGAGGCGGCGATGTCCTTCGTCAGCGACACCGCAGCCCCGGTCGCCCCGGCGCCGTCGGCCACTCCGGCGGTCGCGGCCGCGGTCGCCCTCACGGACGCCCCGCCCGTCGTCCCGGCGCGGCTCAGCAGCAGCGGGATCGACGTCGGCCCCGCGTGCAACCAGTGCGGCGGCATCATGCAGCGCACCGGCGCCTGCTACACGTGCACGAGCTGCGGGAACAACACAGGCTGCGGCTGATTGTGTGCGGACGCTGATGTGAGGCTCAGTGCACGAATGTTGAGAAAGCCGCCGAAAGGCGGCTTTCTTGCTGCTCAGAGCGATTTTCGGCGGTGGTGGGTCGGCACGCCGCCGAAGACGGCGAACGAAAGTTGAGACCGGGGGAGAACGGAAGTTGAGACCGGGCAGCGGTTGAGCCGGCGCTTCCGACCGTTGTGATTGTCAATCATCGGTTGCACTACGCTCCTGCCGGTGCTCTCCCTCCGGCGTGCCCCTCGGACACTGCTCTTCTTCATCCTCGCCACGGCAGCGGTCTGCGCCGCGCTGGTCGCCCCGGTGGCCTTCGGCGTCTCGGCGCCCAAGAACACCGCGCTGCCCACCGTGTCCGGGACGGCCAAGGTCGGGTCGAAGCTCACTGCCGACCCCGGAACCTGGACGGGCGATCCCACCGGCTTCGCCTACCAGTGGCAGCGGTGCGAATCGACCGATGCACCCCCGGCGGGCGAGAGCTGGGTTCTAGGCAACTCCATCCGGCCCTTCCAGCCCTTCCTCTCAATGATCTGGGGTGGACCGCCGGGCGACGAGAAGTTCGTCGGGACGCTCGAGAACCCAATGGAGGCGGCCACGGCGGTCAAAACCAGCCCTGATGGAATCACGTGGACGCTTCGCACGACGCCGAAGACGGTGTACACCTCCGTCGCATGGGGCGGGCCGGCCGACGACCGGAAGTTCGTTGCCGTCGGCGGCCTCGGCGTCGCCACGAGCCCCGACGCGGTCACCTGGACCGAGCAGACAGCGGTCGTCTCGGCTTGGACCTCAGTTACCTGGGGAGGGCCGGTTGGCGACGAGAAGTTCGTCGCCGTCTCCCGTGAGAGCAAGGTCATGACGAGCCCGGACGGGGTGACGTGGACCGAACAGACAGCAGCGGTGAACAACACATGGCAATCCGTGACCTGGGGTGGCCCAGCGGGCGGCGAGAAGTTCGTCGCCATCGCTCCCGGCGCTTCGCCGTCTCCGACCCAGGTCATGACGAGCCCTGACGGCGTGACCTGGACGTCGCAGAGTGCCGCGCAGCGGAGCACCTGGTCCTCGGTGACCTGGGGTGGTCCGGCGGGCGGCGAGAAGTTCGTCGCTGTCGGCGGCGCGCAGGTCATGACGAGTGCAGACGGGGTCACCTGGACGAGCCGCACGCCCTCGAGCGCCCGCGGCTGGATCGCCGTCACATGGGGCGGCGAGCCGGGCGACGGGAAGTTCGTCGCCGTCTCGTACAACAACGACGACCCGCTGGAGGGCGGCGTGATGACCAGCCCGGACGGCGTGACCTGGACCGGCAACGGCCGCGTCATCAAGGTCCTCACGGCGCCGAACAAGAAGCTCGAGTACCGGCATCCAGATGCTGACGAAGTCGCTGAAGACCGGCACCTACAAGATCACCGCCTACGTCGAGTTCTACTCGTCGGCGAAGGTCGATCCGAAGGAACTGCTGCTGAGTTTCAGCCGCTGCTCCTCGAAGGTTGTCCGACCCAAGTTCACCGGCTGATCGCGCCCTGCGCCCAGCCCGCCCCCAAGGAGCATCAATGATTCCGATCTACACCACGACGGTTGAGGTCTCCGGCGGGCGTGAGGGCGCTGCGCGCTCGTCCGACGGGCTGCTCGACCTCCCACTGGGGCTCCCGGCCGAGCTCGGCGGGCCGGGCGGGAAGACCAACCCTGAGCAGCTCTTCGCGGCGGGATACGGCGCCTGCTTCGAGAGCGCGGTGCGGCTCGTCGCTCGCGAGGCCGGACTTGAGGTGGGGGACCTGTCGATCGCTGCGACGGTCCAGCTCCTCAAGGCAGAGGATTCAATGGACTTCGCGCTGTCGGTCGAACTTGCCGGCAACTCCTCGACGTTGAGCGATTCCGAGCTGGCCGGTGTGCTCGCCCAGGCGCACGCGATCTGCCCGTACTCGAACGCCACGCGCGGCAACATCGACGTGCGGCTCACGCCCGCCGTCTGAGGCTGCTCAGTCCGCGACGCGCTGGGCGTCGGCGCGCAGTTCGCGCTTGAGGACCTTCCCCATGGTGTTCCGGGGGAGAGCGTCGACGAAGACGATGCGGCGCGGTCGCTTATGCCGCGCAAGCAGCGACCCGACGTGGTCCATCAGTTCCTGATCGGTGGCTGTAAAGCCTTCGCGCAGCGCGACCCAGGCGACGATCCGCTCGCCGAGGTCCGGATCCGGCTCCGCGAGCACCGCCGCCTCGGAGACGGCGCTGTGGTCGAGCAGTGCTGACTCGACCTCGCCCGCGCCGATCCGATAGCCGCCGCTGTTGATGAGGTCGGTCCCGCGGCGCCCCATGATGCGGATCGCGCCGTCGGGAGCCCGCACGGCAAGATCGCCGGTGCGGAACCAGCCGTCGCGGAAGGCGGCACGCGTAGCCTCCTCATTACCGAGATAGCCCAGGAAGAGGTTCGGGCCGCGGACCTCGATCTCGCCGATCGTCTCGCTGTCCGACTCTGTGATGACCGACCCGTCGTCGTGCGTGAGGCGCAGCTCGACGCCGGGGAGCGGACGACCACTGAAGCCGGGACGATGCTCGTCAGCGGGGCGCGTCGCGGTGCTCACCAGCGTCTCGGTCATCCCGTAGCGGTCGAGGACGCGACGCCCGGCGACGCGCTGCAGGCGTTCGTGCTCGGCCTGCGGCATGCCGCCCGCGCCCGAGCCGAGGATCCGCGGCGCCCGGAGGGCCCCGGCGACGCGCGGGTCCTCCTCAGCGGCGTCGAGCAGGCGGTGATACATGGTCGGGACGGCGAGGAGGATCGTTGCTCGGCTGAGCAGGGGTTCGACGAGGGCCTCGGGGCTGAAGCGCCCGGTGTGGATGAGCGTGTTCCCGAAGCGCAGCGGGCCGAGCAGCCCGACGAGCAGCCCGTAGGCGTGGAAGAGCGGGAGTGCCTGACAGACGACGTCATCCGCTGTCCACTCCCAGGCCGAAGCGAGGGCGTCCATGTTCGAGGCCATCGCGCTGCGGCGCATCTCGACGCCCTTCGGTGGCCCGGTCGTGCCCGACGTGTAGACGATGAGCCCGACCTCATCGTCACCGCGCGGCCTGTGTCCCGGCCGCGGGCTTCGCGCACGCTCCATGACGCCGGACGGTGCGCCCTCATCGGGCGAGACAAGGACGATCCCCGGGTCGCTGTCGCGCAGCACATGTTCGAGCTCCCGCTCGGCGGCGCCGGGATTGAGTGGCACGAGCGGCGCGCCCGCGAGTGCGACAGCCGCCACACGCACGGCCGTGTCGACACGCGGGGACATCCAGACCGCGACCCGCTCGAAGCCCGCCAGCTCCGCCGCGAGCGCCGCGGCGCGCTCGTGCAGCGCGCCATAGGTCAACGACCCGTCGGGGAACTCGACCGCGAGGCGGTCCGGCGGGATGCGCGCAAGATCGAGCAGCGGGACGCTCATCGGCCTGCGCAGCCTAGACGGCAGCGCGGGTCCGCGAGCTCACGGCGCCTCAAATCCACCGTGCGGCCCGAGGATCGCCGGCGGCGACCACGGCGGCTCGGCGACGATGAAATTGACGAGCCCTTGGACTCCTGCCGGTCCCGCGAGGTGCACGCCATCCCGCGCCATCCACTCAGGGTGGGCCTTCGTCAGCGACGCCCAGTCGAGCACCTTGACGTGGCCGGGCCAGGTGAGCATTGCGCTCTGCATCACCGTGGCGTCCGCGCCCGGAAGCATTCCCGGCTCGACGCTCGTGTCCGTCGGCGTGAGCAGCAGGAGCTTGCGCCGGGGCCCCAGCAGCGTCAGCGCCTCCAGAATGTGCGCCGTTGTGACGGGACCGTTCGCCCCGAGCTCCAGAATGACCTTGCGCGGCAGGCGCTTCAGGCGGGCGCGGTTGCGCAGAATCGCGAGTCCCTGCTCCATCCGCCGGCAGATCATCCCGTTGGCCTCATAGCCACGGCGGGCCAGCAGCGGGACGGCGTCGTAGAGGACGGAGTCGCCGATGACAAGCGTGGGGGGAGTCGCCGAACTCGCACGCACCGGCTTGGCGGAGCGCTTCTGGCCGCAGCGGGCCTGCGCGGCGGCAGCCAGCGTGAGACACAGCAGGGCGCTGAGCGCCAGCGCGGGGAGGAGTCGGGCAAGAGGCGGCATCGTGCTCCCGGAGGGCCCGAGGATAGTCCGCGCAGCGCCGATGGGGTGCAGGTCAGCGACCGATGGCCTGCGCGACGACCTCGGCGTACCGCTTCTGGCCCTCAGGGTTGGGGTGCGTTCCATCCCAGAGCAGGCTCGGGTCCGAGCTCGCCTCGTACCAGTCGGCGATCGTCGCCTCCGGCCAGGTGCGCGTGAGGCGATGGAGCTGGTCGTTCGTCTCATCGACCCAGCTCTGGCTCGGGGCGCGGATGGTCACGATGATCACCCGGGGAACGCCCTTGAGCGCCGCGCGCAGTTGGCGGTACATGTCCTTCGTCAGGGGGCCGTTCTCGCCAACCTGAAAGCCGACCACCGGCGGGAGCGCGTCGGCGGCGCGATAGGCGGCGAGACGATCGATGATCGCCTGCGGAGACCGCGAGACCGCCGCATCGACCTTCGCGTTGATGCGCTCCTTGAGCGCGGGCTGCGTGCCGAGCATGACGGACGCGCCGACCATGAGGACCGGGCCCTTCGGCGCAACGTACGACCACCGGCCGGCCGCGAGGGGGAGCTTGAACTCGCCGATGCGTGCGCTGATCGGCACCGATACCGGCTGCGCGCCGCCCGCGACCGCCGAAGGTCGGCCGCTCGCGGCGGCCGTCGCGACCGGGAGCCTTGAGAGGTCGCGGGTGGTCGTCGGCAGTGCGGCGATCAGCACGATGAAACCGGCGACCAGCGCGGCGGCCCCGGCGAGGGCCGCACCGCGGCGTGTGCGGCTGCCGGCGACGCGCTCGCGTACCCACGCCTCGAAGTGCCGGCGCCGGACGGGGAGCTCGATGTAGCGGTAGGAGAGCTCGGCCACCACGAGCGTCGCCGCGATCTGGAGCGCGACGATCAGCGCCTTGGACTCGCTGATGTCCTGGCCGGGCCGCGTCATCGCCATGATGGGCCAGTGCCAGAGGTAGATCCCGTAACTGCGCGCGCCGATCCACACGCACGGCGCGGCTCCCATCAGGCGGCCGAGGCGGCTTGCGGGATGTGCGACGGCGGCGATGAGCAGCGCGGATGCGAGCGCGACGAGCAGGAGGCCGCCGCGATAGGTGAATCCCGAGGAGTCCTCGATCGAGACCATGGCGGCGATGACGCCCGCGAGGCCGACGAGGCCGAGCGCGTCGATGGCCGTGCGTCCGCGGATGTCTGAGCGCGTCCCCGGGAGCATCGCGGGCCACACGAACGCGAGCGCGACGCCGATGAGGATGGGCATCGCGCGCGTGTCGGTCCCGTAGTAGACGCGGCTCGGGTCGCTCGCCGGGTCGTAGAGCAGCGCCATGAGGGCGAGCGACAGGGCTGCGGCGACCACGACGACGAACGCGGTCCAGCGGCGACCGAGCCAGAGCAGCCCTGCGAGCAGGAGCGGCGGCCAGAGGAGGTAGAACTGCTCCTCGACGGCGAGCGACCAGTAGTGCTGAAGCAGCGAGGGCCGCCCGAACGCCTCGAAGTACGAGCGATCGGCGAAGACCTGGTGCCAGTTGTTGACGTACAGCGCCGAGGCGATCGAGTCGCCGCGCAGCGCGCCCAGGTCATTGGTCGAGAACAACGCGACGGCCAGCAGTGAGGCGACGATCACGAGGAGGGCCGCCGGAAGCAGGCGCCTGATGCGCCCGAGCCAGAAGGGGACGAGGCGAATCGTGCCAGTGAGATCGAACTCCCGCAGGAGCAGCGAGGTGATCAGGAACCCGCTGAGGACGAAGAAGACATCGACGCCGAGGAACCCCCCGGGGAAGGGCGCGACGCCGCCGTGATAAAGCAGCACGCCGAGCACCGCCAGCGCGCGCACGCCATCGAGGCCAGGCCGATAGGCGAGGTTCCCGCGCATCGTCACGTATCGTGCCACTCCCGGTCGTCGGATGTGGCGGTGAATTACCTCACCTGGCTTCCACGGCGACCCGCCCGCGCATGGTCTTCCCCACCGTCGAGTTCGCCGTCTTCTTCCCGATCGTCCTCGCCCTGTCCTGGGCGTTGATGCCGTACCCGAAGTGGTGGAAGCCCTTCATCCTCGCGGTGAGCTACGTCTTCTACGCGGCCGCCGACCCGAAGTTCTGCCTGTTGCTCGGCGGGGTCACGCTCGCCAACCAGGCGGGCGCCGTGCTCGTCGAGCGCACCGCATCCGAGCGCCGGCGCAACGCGATCGTCGCGATCGTCGTGGCGATCGACCTCGGCGTGCTCGCGGTGTTCAAGTACTACGGGTTCTTCGCGACGGAGTGGTCGAGCTTCCTGCGCGGGCTCGGTCTCGGCAGCCCGCTCCCGCTGCTGCAGATCGCGCTGCCCGTCGGCCTGAGCTTCTTCACCTTCCAGGCGATCTCGTACATCGTCGATGTGCGGCGTGGCCTCTGCGAGCGCGCGAAGACGATCGACCTGGGGATCTATCTCTCCTTCTTCCCACATCTCGTCGCCGGACCGATCGTCCGCGCACGCGAGTTCCTGCCGCAGCTCGATCGGCCACGCAATCCCAGGGACGTCGCGGTCGGCGCCGGCATCGTGCTGATCGGGATGGGCCTGATCAAGAAGGTCCTCGTCGCCGACTACCTCGCGCGCCATGCCGTCGATCCGGTGTTCGCGGTTCCGGAGACCTATGGCGCTCCGGACGTCTGGTTCGCGGTCTTCGCCTACGCGATTCAGATCTACTGCGACTTCTCCGGCTACACGGACATCGCCATCGGCCTCGCGCTGCTGATGGGGTTCGTCTTCCCGCAGAACTTCAATCGGCCGTATCGCGCGCTGAGCTTCCGCGACTTCTGGCAGCGCTGGCACATCACCCTGTCGCGGTACCTGCGCGACTTCCTCTACATCCCGCTCGGGGGAAACCGCCATGGGCGCTGGCGCACCGCCACCAATCTCATGGTCACGATGCTCCTCGGCGGCCTGTGGCACGGCGCCGCGTGGGGCTTCATCCTCTGGGGAGCGATCCACGGCGCGGCCCTCGTCATCGAGCACCAGTTCCGCGGGAAGGTGTCGCTCACACCGGTCATCAGCCGCGCGGTGGTCCTCATCGTCGTCGTCCTCGCATGGATCCCGTTCCGCGCGACCGACCTCTCCACGGCGTGGGTCATCGTCCAGCGGCTGTTCGCGCCTGGGCCCGCGACGCTGCTCACGCCCGCCGCGGTGTTCCTCGTCGCTGTGGTGTTCGTCTTGCAATGGCTCCCTGACAAGCCGCTCCACCGCATCCGACGGCGCTTTGAGGCGCTTGATCCCGCGTCGCTCGGGCTCGGCCTCGCCGCCACCATCCTGGTCGTCGCGGCGACGGTGCCGGGCGGCGCAGTCCCCCCGTTCATCTATTTTCAGTTCTGATGTCCGACCGCGCCGACGACGTCCCTCCTGCCCCCGGCGGCCGCCACCTGCGTGCACGCGACGCGGTGCTCGTCGTCGTGCTCGCCGGGCTGCTGCTGCTCGCCGTCGAGGGACGGTCGGTGCGCAACAACGGCCAGGAGATGCGCGGGGGCTGGGAGCGCTCGCTCGTCCTCGCCGTCGGGAATCCCGCCGGGTGGGTTGCCGACAAGACGCGCCTCGCCGACGCGCGCGACAACGTGCTGGCCTGGGTCAAGGGTGAGGATGAGGCATCGTCCGGGGGCGGCTTTGCGAACGCTCGTGTCACCGACCAGGCCGCCGGCGCCGTCGTGCCGGTCGGGGTGGACGCGTTCGGCCCGCGCACGCTCGGCGAGCGGCCGCCGACGCTCGCGCCGCTCGAGCGGCTCATCGTGACGGGCGACTCAATGGCGATGCCGCTGGACAGCGAGGTCGCGCGTGCCCTCGCTCAGGGCGGGTCGAAGGTCAAGGTGACGCGCGACGCCCGGCCGGGAACGTCGATCTCGCAGACCGACCTCGTCGACTGGGGCGCCGAGGCGCGGCAGCAGGTGCGCAGCGACAAGCCGCAGGCCGTCGTCTTCATCCTCGGCGCGAACGACGGCTTCCCGATGCCGACCGCGGCGGGCGCTCAGGTCGAGTGCTGCGGCCGCGACTGGGCCGCCGAGTACGCGACGCGCGTGCGCCTCATGATGAACACCTACCGGCAGGCCGGCGCGGCGCGCGTGTATTGGGCGACGCTCCCCATGCCCCGCGACCCGGAGCGCCAGAAGATCACGCGCGCGGTCAACGCCGCGATAGTCGCCGCCGCGCAGCCGTACCTCGCGCAGGTGCGCCTCATCGACCTCAGCGCGATCTTCACGCCGGGAGGCAGGTACCGCGACGCCATGGAGGTCGACGGGCGCTCACAGATCGTGCGCGACAGCGACGGTGTGCACCTCAACCAGCTCGGGGCGCGGATCGCCGCGGAGCATGTGCTGGATGTGGTGCGCGCAGACTATGGCGCGCAGGCCGTCCCGCGCTGAGCGAGCGGCCTAGGTGTACTGCGTGTAGGTGAAGCGGACGCTCTTCGAGCCGCCGGAGCAGGTCACGGCGGTCATGAACTGCGTGGGGATCGAGAGCCGCCGACCCTCCTTGCAGCGCAGGCCGCGCACCGTGCGGCGGCACCGACCGCGCACGCCGCCGGACGACTTGCGACACGCGTCGTAGGCCTTGACCACGGCCTTGGCCGCCGCGCAGCCGGTCCCGCTCGCCTTGAGCGAGGTCGTGTAGGTGGGACCGAGCGACGCGCCGACGTTGCGCACGTTGCAGGTGCCTGAGGCGCTCGCCACCGGGCTGCTCGCCGAGGCAGCCGGGGCGGCGACTGCGAGTGCGACGACGAGGGCGGTGAGTGCGGGAATGGCCGAGCGCTTCATGGCGCACATCGTAGGCGACCGTGCGGCCCGCCTGCGCCGGGAACGTGTGCTGACGTGTACCTTCCGGCGCCGATGCCCATGCAGCTCCGCCGACTCGTCGTTGTGCCACTTGCGCTGACTCTTGCCGCCGCGCTGGGTGCGGGAAGCGCCGCTGCGCAGTCGCCGGTGGCGCTGCGGCTCGAGGCGCTCGACGGGCCGCCCGGGCATGTGCGCCTCAAGGTCGTCGGGCCGCCGGGCGCGGTCGTCACGATCTCTCGCGACGGCACCGCGCGGGTGACCGTCACGGTCGGCGCGTCGGGAACCGCGGTGGCCGACCGCGTGGATGAGTGGCGCTGCGACCGCCGCGACCTCACGTACGCCGCCAGCGCGTCCGCGCCGGCGGCGACGCCGCGCATCGCTGCGGAGCTCACGGTGCGCACGCCGTCGTGCGCCCAGCGGATCAGCGTTCGTGCGCCAAAGCGCCTGCGGCGGGGCGCGGTCGCGTCCTTCCAGGTGATCGACCGCTGGGGGCTCGGCGGGGCGCGTCTGCGCGTCTGCACGCTCCCACCTGGCACCGCGCGCAGCTGCGCCGATCGCGTGGCGCTCGCCGATCGGCGCCCGCTCACCGTCCGGGTACGTGTACGACGCCAGGGCCGCTGGACGGTCACGGCCGGCCTGCGCGGCTATGGCCCTGCTGAGGGAGCCGCAGTCCTGCGCCCGTCCGGGGGGCGGGTGCGGCTGCTCACGGTCGGTGATTCGCAGGTGCAGATCCTCGACACGTTCATCTCCGAGAGCCTGCGCAGCAGCGGCGTCCCGAACCGCCTGACGAGCGACGCGCGCATCAGCACCGGGCTCTCCAACAGCTTCTTCTTCGACTGGCTCCCCCGAGCGCAGCAGCTCGGAGCGCAGGCGAAGCCGGACGTCAGCGTCGTCTTCCTCGGGGCGAATGACGGGTTCAATCTCCCCTGGAACGGCCGCACGGCCGCGTGCTGCGGGCTGTCGTGGGTGAAGGCCTACGCCGCGCGCGCCGGCCGGATGATGGACAGCTTCACCCGCGGTGGGCGCGGTGTCGTCTACTGGTTCCTCGAGCCCGTCCCGCGCGACGCCCAGTTCGCGCGGTACTTCCGCGCGGTCAATGCGGGGCTGCGGCGAGCCGCTGCCGCTCGTCCCGGCCTCGTGCGCCTCATCGATCTCGGCGCCGTTGTCGCGCCTGGTGGCGCGTACCGCGACCAGATCACCTTCGAGGGGCGCGTTGTGACGGTGCGGCAGAGCGACGGCGTCCACCTGACGCCGGCAGGCGATCGCGTCGCCGTGACGCTGCTTCTGCGGCAGATGACCAAGGACGGCGTCGCGGTTCCGCGGCGCTGAGCCGCGCGGTCTAGGATCGGATCGTGCCCGGTCGCCTCTCCATCCTCGCCCGCCTCGCGGGTGTGCTCGCCGCCGCCGCGCTCCTTCCGGCCGTCGTAGCGCCCGTCGCGCACGCGTGCGGCGGTCCGAACTACGTGTCCGCGAAGAGCGATCAGGGGCCCGGGCGTCCGCCGTACATCATCGGCGATTCGACGATGATCTACGCGGCGCCGATGCTTGCGTCGCTCGGATTCGACGCCGACGCGAAGGGCTGCCGGCAGTTCTCTGAGGGTGTGGCGATGGTCGCGGGGCGCAAGGCCGCGGGGACGCTCCCGCACGTGGTGGTCCTCGCGCTGGGTGCCAACGGCCCGATCGCCGACGCGCAGATCACGCAGACGCTGGGGATCCTCGGGCCGCGCCGCATCCTCGTGCTGGTGACGCCGCGCCAGGCCGCAGGGAGCCAGGCGGCGATGCGCCGGGCCGCGGCGCGCAGCCCTGAGCGCGTGCTGCTCGTCGACTGGGTCGCGTTCAGCGCCGGGCGAGGGAACCTCTTCGCCGGCGACGGCTTGCACGTGACCCCCGGCGGGGCCCGCGTCTTCTCCCGCTTCATCCGGCGGTCCATCGCCCCCTACGCCTTCGCTCCCGCAGCCACGCTGCGCGTTCCCGCGCGTGCCGTCGCGCTGCCCAGCTGCGGGTCGGTGCGCCGCGCCGGACGGACGCTGCGCGTCTTCATCGCGCGCGGGGGCGAGCGCATGACCTGTGGCCGCGCTCGTGACCTCGCCCGCCGCCCGCTCCTGCGCCCAGCCGCCGGATGGCGCAGCTACGACTGGCGCACCGTCTCCGGGAGCTCGTGGTCGCAGCTCGTCGCCCGCCGGGACCGCAAGTTCATCGTCGGTCTCAGCCCGGCCTAGCCGGCGAAGCGCGGGCGCGGCAGCACGGTGAGTGTCGAGCTCGCCGGGGCGCTGCGCACGCCGCCCGCGGTCACGACCACCGTGGTGCGATAGCGGCCGACGCGCAGCGTGCGCGTCGCGATCCGCAGCCCCGAGGGGCCAGCGGAGACCCGGCGGGTGACCGCGCGCCCCCAGCTCGAGGAGGCGCAGGTCGCATCGCGGCACGGCCGCAGCGTCAGCCGCACCGTGCCACGGGCGGAGGAGCGGATCGGGAGCGTCGTGCTGCGCGTGCCGACGACGATGACGCGCGCGCCGATCGCCGCGCGCACGGTGCGCGCCGGTGCGAAGGTCGCGCGCACGGAGGCTGCACGTGCGAGCTCCACCGAGCACCACGTCCGCTCGCGCGGGACGGGCGTGCAGCCGCTCCAGGAGGCGACGGCGCTGCCGGGGGCGGGCTTCGCGCGCAGGACGATGAGGGAGCCCTGGGGGTACTCCTCGGCGCAGTCCGTGCCGCAGGCGATGCCGCCCGGGAGCGAGGTCACGCTGCCGGAACCTGACCCCGTACCGGTCACGGTCACATCGAGACGCACGTCCGGCACGGACATCGGCCCAACCAGGTCAGGGCCGGAGATCAAGGTGGATGCCTCGGCCGTCGCGGCAGCCAGGGGCGCTGCGGCGAGCACGGCGCTGTTGACGGCCGTGCCGGCGCCGGCGGCGGTCGCCGCGATCGTGCGCTGCGTGGACCCGTTGGCGCTGAGCGGCCCGAGCGCGCAGGTGACCGTTCCCGAGACCTGGGCGCATCCGGGGTCGGCGGAGGCGAACGTCACAAGCGTGGGCAGCGTGTCGGTGATCGTCGCGTCAGTCGTGGCCACGTCGCCCTGGTTCTCGGCGGTGAGCAGGTACTCAAGCGCGCCGGTGACGGCGGCTGCGGCGGGTGCGGTCATCGACAGCGCCAGCCGGGCGGGGCGGACCTCAAGCGCGCCGAGGTCGGGGGCGCCACCCTGCGGGCGCGCGACGCCGCGGGCGTCGGCCGCCGGGCTGGCCGTGCCGGTCGCCGCATCGATCGCCGGGCTGCCTGGGAGCAGGGCATGTGTCTCGAGCTGCGACAGCGTCCCGAGGTTGTTGCGGCGCAGCGGACCGAGCTTCGCGTCCACATTGCTGATGAGCTTGCTCGAGTCGTCAAAGGTGCAGATCGCGCCGTCGCTGCCGATGAGGTTCGTGTCGGTCAGCGTCGCCGTCGCGACGCACGCGATGTCCGCAGTGGCTCCGCCGATGTTGTCGGCGACGATCGAGTTGCGCAGCGTGACGTCGCCGTCGACGACGATCCCGCCCGCGAAGTAGCCGGTGTTCGAGGCGATCGTCGAGCTCGTGATCGTCACGGACGTCCCGAAGCTCGTGATCGCGCCGCCCCAACTTCCGTCGACGTTGCCGGAGAATGTGCTGTTCGTGATCGTGGCCGAGCCGCCGTTCGTCAGGAAGAGCCCGCCGCCGCCGGTCAGCGCGGTGTTGCCCGAGATCGTCGAGTCCTTGATCACGAGCGGGGTTCCCGAGCTCTGGAAGACGGCCGCGCCCTTGCCGCTGACGTTGCCGCTGATTGTCGTGCGCTCGATCGTGACCGAGGTCGCGGAGGTGATGAGGATGCCGCCACCGCCGGCGGTTGAGCTGCCGTTGAAGCTGATGATCGAGTCGGTGATCGACACCGTCGCGGGCGCCTCGATCGCGACGACGCCGCGGCCGCCGTGGTTGCCAGCGATGTAGGTGTCGTCGATCGTGAGCGCCGGTGCGTCGAGGCCGTCGACGAGCAGCGCGGCGCCCTGGTCATCGTTGCCGTTGCCGATGAAGCCCGACTGCGAGACCGAGACGGGCGCGGCGCCGTTGATGTAGAGCGCGGCGACACCCGAGCCGCCGCCGTGGTTGGCGGCGAACTGCGTCGCCACGATGCTGACCGGGCTGGTCGCTGCCGTCGTCGCCACCGCGGAGCTGTGCACGCCGCCCTGGTTGCCCTGGAAGAGGGTCGCGGTGATCGAGAGCCGGCCGGCGCTGCTGACGGCAGGCGCACCCGAGTCGTTGGAGTTCGCGCTGAAGGTCGAGCCGATGATCGTCAGCGTTCCGCCCGCCGCCGAGCTCACGACCGCCGCGGCATCGAGTCCGCTGCTGCGGTTGAGGGTGACGGTGACGCTCGTGAGCGTGACGGTTCCGGTTCCGGCGTTGCCCACGGCGGCGCCGGTCGTCGAGCTCGCGCCGCCACGCAGCGTGAGGGTGGCGAGCGTCAGGTCGGCGTCGCTCGTGACGCTGAAGATCTGGGTCGTTCCGCGGCCGTCGATGGCGAGCGTGTCGGCCCCGGGGCCGGTGATCGTGAGCGTCTTGTCGACGACGATCGGCGTTCCGCCGTCGAGGCGAATCCGCCCACTCAGCGCCGGATCGAAGGCGATGACGTCGCCCGCGCTCGCAGCGCTGACCGTGGCCCGCAGCGACCCGGGGCTCGCATCGCCCGCCATCGTCGTGACGGTCTGTGTCGTGGCGCCGGCGCTCGCCGACATGACGAGCAGCATGCTGACCGCGAGTGCGGCGGCGGCGAGGGTGCGCAGGGTCCGTCCGAGCGTGGGCATCAGGGCGCTCTTCCACGCGCGCGGAGGCTCCTCGCACGCGGGCCTGCCCGCAAGGACTCATGCAGTGCGAGGGATACGATCCGCTGCGTGCTCTCGCTGACCGATCTCGCCGCTCTCGCCACCGCTCACGCCGACGAGCTCGCCGTGAGCGTTCCCGGCTTCGACATCGGAGGACGCAGCTTCGACTTCGATCGCGCGCCCGCCGTGATGGGTGTCGTCAACCTCTCGCGAGATTCGTGGTACCGCGAGAGCGTCGCCGTCTCGCGCGAGGCGGCGATCCGCCGCGGCCGGGTGCTCGCCGCCCAGGGCGCGGACCTCGTCGACCTCGGCGCGGAATCGACGATCCTCGATGCGGAGCGGGTCGACGTCCGGCGCCAGATCGAGCAGCTCGTGCCGGTGGTCGAGGCGCTCCACGCAGATGGGATCCTCGTCTCGGTTGAGACCTACGAGCCGGAGGTCGTCGAGGCCTGCCTCGTCGCCGGCGCGGCGCTCCTCAACCTCACGGGGACGGCGCACCACGAGGAGATCTTCGCGCTGGCCGCCGCCCACGACGCCGCGGTCGTGCTGTGCTTCGTCGACGGCGACAACGTGCGCGAGGTGGGGGAGGTGCAGCTCGGCGAGGATCCGCTGCCGGCGCTGCTCGCGCACTTTGAGCCGCGAATCGCGCAGGCCCGCGCGGCGGGCGTCGAGCGGCTTTTCGTCGACCCCGGCCTCGGCTTCTACTACGCGAATCTGCAGGACGGGGTCACGCGCGTGCGGCACCAGGCCGGAATCTTTCTCAACACGTTCCGGCTGCGCGAGCTCGGCTTCCCGGTGTGCCATGCCCTGCCGCACGCCTTCGACTTCTTCGGCGAGGAGGTGCGCAGCGCGGAGGGCTTCTTCGCCGTGCTCGCAGCACTCGGTCGCACCGGCCTCTTTCGCACGCACGAGGTGCCGCGTGTGCGGGCGATCCTCGACACGCTCGAGGCGATCGCCCCAGGTCGCTAGCGGATCGCGAGCAGGACGCCCTCCTCGCCGGAGGGTGAGACCTCCACGGCGAGGACATGCAGGCCGGTGGCTTCGACGATCGCGGCAAGCCCCGTGGGCGTGTGCCGCGCGGAGCGCAGGACGCGGACCGGGCAGTCGGGATGCAGGTCGACGGGACCCGCCTCGAGCTCCGCGGTGAAGGGCTCCAGCGGGTCGAGCCACGCCCCGACGCCGGCATACGCTCCCGCTCCCGGGTCCTCGAGCGCCTCGATCCGCAGCGCGCAGCGCGCCGCATCGATCCCGGCCTCGTCGAGCAGCGCGCCGAGCCAGCGGCGCGTGGGAGCGTTGTCGTACTGCGCCGTCACGCGCTCGAGCGCCCCGGTGTCCGGGGGCAGCAGGTTGGCGCTGACGGCGAGCAGGTCGCCCGGGCGCAGCAGCGCGCCGGCAGCCGCGAGCGCCGGCGCCGCATCGAGCCCCGGGAGGATCCCGTAGAGCGTCACGATCCGCCGCCCGCCGGCGGATTCCACCATCGTGGGGAGGTCCGACGCGGCCAGGCCGAGGTCGCACACGACGGGGCGGCCGAGCTGCGCGCTCGCCCCGAGGAGGTCGGCGGCCGTGAGCACGAGCGGCAGGCTCACGTCGACCGGCGTGGCGGTGAGCGGGCCATGCTGCGTCAGTGAGTCGAGCAGGCGGCGCTCCTTTGCGCCATCACCGCACCCGAGGCCGATGACATGGACCGGCTCGCCGGCCAGCAAGGTGGCCGCGTGCACGTTGACGCGCTCGTATGCGCGTCCCCCGTCGCCGTCGTCGCGCGCCGGAGAGAACGCGGCGGCGATGGCGCGCCAGAGACGCGCCTGACGGACGCTGATGTAGAGCTGGCGCGTTGCAACGGTGCCTGAGGCGACGCCATCGCGCAGCTCCGCGGCGAGCGCTGCGGGATGCACGCTCGCGTGGACCGCGACATTCAGAAAAGGCCCCTGCGTCACGGGTGGAGCATAGGCCTGAGGGTCAAGCCATCGGCCGATCTGGCCGATGAGAACGCGAGATGGACGAACGAGGAGGAACGTGGCTCGCCCCCACGGCAGAACACCGCGCGCGCATGGTCGACATGGAGCGCCGGACGCGGCACGTCCGCTCGCTCGTCCTCCTGGCCGTCGGCGGGGGCACGGGGGTCCTCGCGCTCAAGTGGGGTTGGCGCCCGCTCGGCGTCTTCGCCGCGTTCGCGCTCTGCGTTCCGGTCGTCAATCGCGCCATGACCCGCAGTGAGCGGCCGGAGAACTGGCTGCTCACGCTCACGTTGCTGTCGGTCATCGCCCTGGGCGGTCTCGCTGCCCTGACCGGCGGGGCGACGAGTCTCGCGCTCCCGTGGCTCGTGCTGCCGGTCGTCGCCGCCACCACGGTCTTCGGGGCCAACGGCTTTCTCGTCACTCTCGACGCGGCGATCATCGCGATCGCGGTCATCGTCGGCACGACGGCCGACAACAAGCCTGACGCCGAGCAGGTGGTGGCCGCCACTGCGGTGCTCGTGATCGCGGTCGGCGCGTACGTCTGGGAGCTCATGACCGCGGACCTGCGCTCGCGGCGGACCTCGGTGCTCGACCCGCTCACCGGCCTGCTGAACCGCTCGACGCTCGCCCAGCGCTTCGAGGAGCTGCGTCAGCAGGCGATGGTCGCCCACGAGCCGGTGGCGCTCGTGATCATCGACATCGACCATTTCAAGCGCGTGAACGACGAGCTCGGGCACGCGGTCGGCGATGTCGTGCTGCGCGAGGTCGCCGCCGTCATCCGCACCTCGCTGCGCTCGTTCGAGCCCGCCTACCGCCTCGGCGGCGAGGAGTTCCTCATGCTGCTTCCGGGCATGGACGAGGCGGCGGCGATCCGCCACGCAGATCACATCCGCCGCCGCGTCGCGGAGGCATGCCCCGCCGGCGTCAACCTCACCGTCTCCGCAGGTGTCGCGGCAGCACAGGGCGAGGAGCTCCTCTACGCGCGTGTCTTCGATCGCGCCGACGCGCGGCTCTACATCGCCAAGGGGGCGGGTCGCAATCGCGTCGAGCCCACGCTGGCGAGCGTTGCGCCGCCGATGCAGCTCGCGCAGTAGCGGCCGGTCAGCGGGTGCTCAGGCGTCGGGGACGACGCGCAGCTCGGTGCCGCCCACGAGCACGATGTCGCCGCTGCGCAGCTGGCGCCCGCGGCGATTCTCAGGCTCGCCGTTGACGAACACGGCCCCGCCGCCGAGGATGAGCTTGACGTCACCGCCGCCATCGGCGATGTCGGCGAGCTTCAGGAGCTGGCCGAGACGGATCATCTCGCCGCGGATGGGGACGTCGACGGGCATCAGTCGAGCCTAGCTGCCCGGCGTGCCGGGCAGGGTCACGAGCAGTCGCTCGGCCCGTGGCCCTTCGACCTGCTCGACCTCGAACCCGACGCCCGCCACCTCGACGCGGTCGCCGCGCCGGGGGGCGCGCCCGAGGCGCCCGAAGACGAGCCCGCCGAGCGTGCGGTAGTCCTCGGTCGGCAGGTCGGTCTCGAAGCGCTCGTTGAAGTCGTCGGAGGTGTGGGTTCCCGACACGAGCAGGCGACCGTCGGGAAGCTCCTGGACGGTCTCGTCCGGGAGGCCGAACTCCTCCTCGATCTCGCCGACGATCTCCTCGACGAGGTCGGTGAGCGTGACGATGCCGAGCGTCGAGCCGTACTCGTTGACGACGAGCGCCATCGGAGCGCCGGCCTTGCGCATCTCCTGCAGCAGCGCTCCGACGTCCTTCGTCTCGGGAACGACCGGCAGGTCACGCGCGAGGGTCTCGATCGGCGTGTCCGGGCTGGTCTGCGCGGCGGCGACGAGGTCGCGCAGGTGGACGAAGCCGGCGACGTCGTCGAGCGATCCGCGCAGGACCGGGAAGCGGGTGTGCGGCGCCTGGAGGGCCTCATCGAGCGCCATGCGCGCGGTGAGCGACGCGTCGAAGGTCACGACTTCGGACCAGGCGACCATCACGTCGGCCGCCTCCTGCTCCGCGAAGTCGAAGACGTTGTAGAGCATCTCCTCCTCCGCTTCCTCGATCAGCCCGGACTCCTCCGCCTCGGCGAGGAGCCCGCGGAGCTCGTCGACGCTCTGGGCGCCGGCGCCGACGGGAGTGGTCGGCACGCGCAGCAGGCGCAGCAGGAGCCCGGCGGCGTGGCGCAGGAGCCACACGACGGGCGCGAGCGCCACTTCGAGCGCGGCGATCGGGTGGGCGACGGCCATGGCGAGCGCCGGGGCGCGGTGCAGGGCGACCGCCTTGGGGACGAGTTCGCCGAGCACGACCCCGAGGAAGGTCACGATGAGGAACGCGAGCGCGAAGGCGACGGCGGTCGCGAACACCGGGTCCAGGATCTCGCGGAAGACCGGCTCGCCGAGCGCGCCGAGCCCGATGCCCAAGGCGGTGATGCCGACCTGCACGGTCCCGATGAGGCGCACGGGCTCATCCATGAGGCGCAGCGCGAGCACGGCGCCTGCGCGGCCGTCGTCGGCGAGGGCCTGGAGCCGCAGGCGCGGCGCCGTGACGAGGGCGTACTCCGCGGTCACGAAGAAGGCGTTCGCCAGGATGAGGAGGAGGACGCCGAGGAGCCCGAGTGCGGTCACGTGGCCTGCGAGCCTAGTGGGTACCTGGGCGGTGATGCGCGGGCGGTGCCGTACGATCCGGGGAGATGGCGACCTGGACGTTCCTCACGAACCACGCACACGTGCTGTTCTGCGTCGCTCGCGACCCGGTTATCCGCCTGCGCGAGGTGGCCACCGAGGTGGGAATCACCGAGCGCGCCGCCCAGCGGATCGTCGCGGAGCTCGTCGACGCCGGATACCTCACGCGCAGTCGCGAAGGCCGCCGCAACCGGTATCAGGTGCACGACGAGCTGCCCCTGCGTCATCCGCTCGAGCAGGGGCACGACATCGGCGCGCTCCTGACGCTGCTGCGGCCCGAGACGGCTGCGTCCGTCGCCGATTAGGCGCTGACGCCGGTCAGGCGCCAGGGCATCGCGGCAGGCCCGTCCAGGGCGAGCATCCAGTGCTCGGTGAAGGTCGTCTCGGTGTCCTTCGAGCCGGAGATGATCGCCGCGGTGTCGCGGTCCTCGACGTAGCGCCGACCACGCACGCGCACGGCGATCCGCATCCGGGCGGGCTCCGGAGACGGCAGCAGGAGCTCGACGGTCACCTGCTCAAGCTGCGGGCCACGGACGACGAGCCGGGTTCGCCGGGTCTCATCCCCGCCGTACAGCAGCGTCGCCACGGCCGCGGGCGTCGCGACCGCCGCAAGCGGGGCATCGTCGCCATCGACGGCCTCAGCCCAGGCCTGCGCGGCTCGCCGCGCGGCGACCGTGAGGACGTCGGGAGCGAAGCGGGCGTCCGCGAGCGACAGGTCGAGCGCCTGCGCGTGCGCGTCCTCGGCCAGACTGACGCTCACGAGGTCGGCGGTGGCGACGTCCGGGCCGGGAGTGTCGGCGAGCGCGCCCTCGATCACTGCGGCGTCGCGCACGCGCTCGTCGGCCCACGGGGAGGCGACGAGGGGTGCGCTCAGGTTGTGGGCGCCCTCCGTGTCCTGCTCGATCGAGACGAGCGTCCAGCGGCCCTCGCGCTTGGCGAGCGTCCAGAACTCGCGCAGGTCGACGGTGCTGGCCGCCGTCCCGTCGCGCATGATCCGGCGCCCGTCGGCCTCGACATAGTCCTCAAGCGTCGCGTCGATGTGGACGACGACCCGGTCCTCGGCGTCGTCCTCGCGGTTGGTCAGGCCCACATACCGCACGACGGGCCCGGTGACGACCCGCACCCGGTTGTGCCAGCCGCGGCGCGCGAAGTCACGCAGGCGCCGACGCCACTCGACCATGAGATCCGGCCCGACGAGCTGCGCGAGCGCGTCCTCGTCGCGCGCATCCCAGGCGCCCTGGATCGCATGGAACATGACGCCGACGTCGCCCGTGACGCGCTCGACCGCGAAGGCTGCGTCGTCCTCCGCGGCCTCGGCCGCGGCGCGGCGGACCTGCGTGTCGCGCTCCTCCAGGCGCTGGCGCATGCGGCGCATCATGAGCCACGTGCTGATCACGCCGAGCAGCAGGAAGGCGATGACGATGACGACGATCGCGAGGACCACCCAGCCGGCCCCGCTGCCGACATAGATGCCGCCACCGCCTCCGCCGTAGTAGCGCCCTCCGCCTCCGGAGAATCCACCGCCGCCGCCAGAGAAGCCGCCGCCTCCGCCGAATCCGGAGGAGCCGCCACCCGCCGCGGCGGTGATGAGCGGGATCACATCCATGCCATGGAGTGTGGCAGCCCGCGGGATAGCCTCTGCACGTGGAATCCGTGACCGCCCTGCCACCCGCCGATCCCGAGCTGCGCGAGCTCCTCGGGACGCTCTCTGACCTGGGGAGCGCCGCCGCGGTCCTGGGCTGGGACCGCGAGACGATGATGCCGCCACAGGGCGCGGAATATCGCGGGGAGGTGATGGCCACGCTCGAGCAGCTGGCGCACCGCACGCTCGCCGATCCGCGGGTCGCGCAGCTCACGCAGCGGCTGGCAGCCGCGGCGCAGCCGGGCTCTGTGGACGCGGCGATCGCGCGGGTCGTCGCACGCGACCATGAGCGCGCCGTGTGCATCCCCGTCGAGCTCACCGCGGAGATCGAGCGCGCGAGCGCGGCGGCGATCCCCGCCTGGGCTGCCGCGCGTGAGGCGAGCGACTTCGCCGCCTTCCAGCCCCACCTCGAGCGTCAGGTCGAGCTGCGGCGCGACCTCGCGGCCTGTTTCCCCGACGTCGCGCACCCCTACGACGCGCTGCTGCAGCCGTACGAGCCGGGGGCGACCACGGCCGGTATTCGCGACGTGTTCGCGACCCTCCGGGCGGGTCTCGTGCCGCTCGTCGAGGAGATCGCGCAGCGCCCTGCGCCGGAGCCGCTCCCGTCCGGGCTGCCGGAGGCGGGACAGCGGACGCTCGCACTCGAGGCCGCACGGGCCCTCGGCTTCGACGAGCGCTCGTGGCGCCTGGACGATTCGACGCATCCCTTCTCCCAGAGCGCGGGCCCGCGCGACCAGCGCGTGACGGCGCGCTGGGACGAGAGCGATCTCAGCGGCCTCTTCGCCGTCATGCACGAGGTGGGGCACAGCCTGTACGAGGAGGGCGTCGACCCGCCGCTGGCGCGCACGACGCTCGGCTCCGGCGTCTCGATGGGCATCCATGAGTCCCAGAGCCGTCTGTGGGAGAACCAGGTCGGCCGCTCGCGGGCCTTCTGGTCCTTCTGGCTTCCGCGCGCGCAGGAGCTCCTGCCGCCGCTGCGCGGCCTCGACCTCGACGACGTCCTGCGGCGCATCAACGTCGTGCGTCCCTCGCTCATCCGCGTCGAAGCCGACGAGGTGACCTACGCCCTCCACGTGATCCTGCGCTTCGAGCTCGAGGTGGCCCTGATCGACGGAACGCTCGCGGTCGCCGACCTGCCCGCGGCGTGGGGCGAGCTGATGGTCGAGCTGCTCGGCGTCGCGGTCCCTGACGACCGCAACGGCTGTCTGCAGGACGTCCACTGGGCCTTCGGCGAGTTCGGGTACTTCCCGACCTACGCGATCGGCAACATCGTCAGCGCGCAGCTCTGGCGCGCGCTGCGCAGCGCGGTTCCCGGAGTCCAGGAGTCGATCGCCGCCGGCGACTGTGCGCCGGTGCGCGACTGGCTGCGCGAGCACGTGCACCGGTTCGGGCGCCGTCTCGATCCGCCGGAGCTGCTCCAGCAGGCGACGGGCGCGGCACTCGACCCCGCGCCGCTGCTCGAGGACTTGCGGCTGAAGTACGCGGAGCTCTACGACCTCGCGTGAGCCGCCACGCTCAGTGCGTGGAGATGACGCGATCGATCAGCCCGTACTCGACGGCCTGCTCGGACGAGAAGAAGCGGTCGCGCTCCATGTCGTCGTGGACCCGCTCGACGCTCTGGCCGGTGTGCAGCGCGTAGAGCCGATCGATCGACGCGCGCGTCTTGAGGATCTCGTTCATGTGGATCTCGATGTCCGACGACTGACCCTGAAAGCCGGAGGACGGCTGGTGGATCAGGATCCGGCTGTTGGGCAGCGCGAAGCGCTTGCCCTTCGCTCCGGCGGTCAGCAGCAGCGAGCCCATCGACATGGCGATGCCGACGCAGATCGTCTGCACGTCGGGCTTGATGAACTGCATCGTGTCGTAGATCGCCATCCCCGCGTAGATCGATCCGCCCGGGGAGTTGATGTAGATCGAGATGTCCTTGTCGGGGTCCTGCGACTCCAGGTGGAGCAGCTGGGCCACGATGAGGTTCGCGACCTGATCGTCGACGCCCGTCCCCAGGAAGATGATCCGCTCGTTGAGCAGGCGCGAGTAGATGTCGTATTCGCGCTCGCCGCGTGACGTGGACTCGATCACCGTGGGGATGAGGGGCATGATCGGACCCTAGCGGAGCACCCCAACGGGCTGAGCGATCGTGGCGTCCTCGGGTATCGGGGTGCACCGCGCTCCGAATCCGCTATCTCTGTGTGCCGTCACATCTCCCCCGCATTGCGGGGATGACGCCTGCGGGCGTGTTGTGCGCGCCTGACGGTGCGTGTGTCTACTCAAGGAGAGAGCCTCTATCCGCTCGCTCAATCTGGCCGCGAACGTGGCCGCCTTCACGCTGTTCGTCACACCCGCCTCACCCGCAACACGTGCATCACCCGCCGCGACCGCTCGCCCAGCGAGCGTCGCGCCCGTCGCGAAGACCGCGCAAGTACGCCGGATGCCGAGGAACTGGCGCACCTGGCTCGCCATCGGCCGCTGTGAGCAGCCGGGCCCCGGGCGCTGGGGCATCCATTGGAGGAATCCCGGTCCCACCTACGGCGGCGGCCTCGGCATCTACCAGGGGACCTGGAACGGCTTCAAGCCGCGCGGGTACCCCTCCTCACCAGGCCGCGCGACCTGGCGGCAGCAGATGGTCGTCGCCAATCGCATCCTGCGCGCGGTCGGCATCACCGCGTGGGGGTGCCACACAGCTGTCTGAGTCCTGCGAGCGGGCGCGTGCCCTCCAGGTCGTCGCCTAGCATTTGATGCCGATGGGTCGATCTCCCTCGCGGGCCGGAACTGCGCAGGACCGTCGTGCGACTGCGGGCGGCACGTGGCTCTGCCCGCAGCCGCACGACCGCGCGCGGCTGCTCGAGATGCACCGCGCGAACCGCCCGGCCCGCCTCGCCGCGCTTGCGGTGGCGGGGGCCGGGTCGGTCATTCTCGCGACCGCCTGGGGATGGGCGGTCTTCGCCGTCTTCGTCGCCGTCGGCCTCGGCGGACTGATGAGCGACGGCCGGATGCTGCGGAGCCGCTGGCCGGAGTTCTGGTTCCTCGGCGGCTCGGTCTGGACGATGGCCGGGATCGGGTTGGTCGCGGCGATGACCGGTGGCCCGCACAGCGGCGCGCTGCCGTGGCTGCTCATTCCGTCCGTGGGGGCCGTCGCGGTGCTCGGGGCGCGGGGCGTCGTCGTGATCTTCGCGTTCGGGGCCGCCACGGCTGTGGCGGCGAGCATGCTCTGGGGTGACAGCGAGCCGCCGAACTCGGAGATCCTGTTCTCGACCATCGCGCTGATGCTCACGGTCGGCATGTACGTGAACACGCTGATCCGCACGGAGGCGCGGATGCGGCGCGGGTCGGTCCTCGACCCGCTCACCGGCCTGCTCAACCGCTCGACGCTCGAGCAGCGCTTCGAGGAGCTGCGCGAGCAGGCGCTGCTCGGCGCTCAGCCGATCGCGCTCGTGATCTTCGACCTCGACCACTTCAAGGCGATCGACGACGAGCATGGACACGACACCGGCGACCGCGTGCTGCGTGATGTCGCGCGCATCGTCCGCGTGTCGCTGCGCTCGTTCGAGCTCGCGTATCGGCTCGGCGGTGAGGAGTTCCTCGTCCTGCTGCCCGGGCTCGACGAGGCGGGCGCCGCTCAGCGCGCCGAGGAGGTCCGCGTCGCGCTGCTCGCGACGCGCCCGGCGGGGCTGCGCGTCACCCTGTCGGCCGGCGTCGCGTCGGGACACACGCGCGAGGCGCTCGACTTCGAGCGCCTCTACGAGCTCGCCGATCGCAATCTCTACACCGCCAAGGACCGCGGCCGTAACCGCGTGGTGCCTCCGGCCGTGGGCGGTGATCCGGCGGTGCGGCGCGCAGGCTGAGCGGGCGGCCGGCGACCCATGTGCGGCCCCCGCAGCCGTGCGCGCCATACTCCGTGCGCGGTGTTCGGGCTGAACCTCCCCAACTTCCTGACGGTCCTGCGGATCCTCCTGGTCCCGGTCCTCGTCGTCGCGCTCCTCGGCGCCTTCGGGGATGACGAGAGCGACGCGCTGGCGGCCATCGTCTTCGCGCTCGCGTCGATGACCGATGCGATCGACGGTTGGATCGCTCGCTCGCGGGAGCAGATCACGACCTTCGGCAAGATCATGGACCCGGTCGCCGACAAGCTGCTGATCATCGCGGCGCTCCTGGCGCTCGTCTCACTCGACCGGCTCCAGGCGTGGGTCGCGATGGTGATCATCGCCCGCGAGTTCGCCGTCACCGTCGCCCGTATGGCGGCGAAGGGTGAGGGCGTCGTGATCCCCGCCAATCAGTGGGGCAAGGTCAAGACGGCGATCCAGGTGCTCACCGTCTTCCTGCTCATCCTCGTCGATCCCGCACCTCTGTGGGTCGACATCCTCGTCTACACCATGGTGGCCCTCACCGTGGCGAGCGGGGTCGACTACTTCTTCGGGATGCGGCGGCTGCTGCGGGAGGCCGAGCTGCGTCGCTCGGGCACCCGCGGGCCCGACGCGCCGGGGACGGAGGTTTCGCCATGAAGTGGCTCATCGGATTCGTCGTGCTCGTCGCGGTCGCCTCGGTCACCGTCGCGACCTACGTGATCCTCGACAACCGCAACCCCGTCCCCGGGGACATCACCGCGTGCGTCATCAAGTCGGACATCGCACCGGCGCGCTCGAGTGACTCGCTCTCCGCGATGCGCGACGACGTCCTCGCCGGCAAGGCGACCGTCACGCGGCGTTGGGACTGGGGGGAGACGAAGGGCGTGCTCATCGCCGGGCCAGCCCGCGAGTACCAGGTGCTCGCCCTCTGGAACGCCGATACGCCGTCGCTCGCCGGCGCCATGGCAGCGCGCAAGATCTACGAGCGCCCCGCGCGGTTCCCGCTCGTGGCGCTCGAGTCGCAGGGCAACGCCCTCGCAGCCTGCGCGGCGAAGGCCTGAGTGACGCGGACGTCCCGCTAGTTGCGCGGGCGCCCGGCGGCGTCGAGCCACTCGCGCATCGACGTGTGGTGCGGCAGATGCTCGCCCGTGATGACCTCGCGGCGCAGCTCGCCGAGCAGGCCGAACCGCTCGGCGACGACGTTGTGCTGGTGGATCGTTTCGAGGTTCTCTTGGCGCGCCATCACGAAGGTGCCGTCGTCGAGGCCGCCGTACTGCTCGACGACGCTCTTGATGGCTTCGCGCACGCAGTCTTCGACGAAGCGGGGGCGGCGATGGGCCTTCTCGACGACCGAGCCCTCGTCGCTGCGCTTCATCAGCTCGTAGATCTCGCTGGACATCGAGTCCTCGACGATGGCGAGCAGATCCTGCGCCTCCACGGCGATGTCGTTGCCCTCGACGCAGCCGATGTAGAGCGTCCCGAGGCCGCGCTGGTTGTGGGTGGCGACGGGCACCGCGTCGAAGATGCGCTCGATCTGCTCGCCGGTGAAGCCATCATCCTCGAGGCGCACGCGCGCCTTCCCGGCGACGAGCTCCTGCGCGCACGGGCAGGCGGTCATGCCCTGCCCCGCGACGCCGGTGAGCCGGCGTGTTCCAAGCTCGGTCGCGACCGCGGCTCCATGGACGGTGTACATCTCCTGCGTCGTGATGCCGGACACCGGGGCGGGCTTGTGCTCGGGGTAGCGGGCGGAGATCGTGACCTCGGCGCGCAGCGCGTCCTGGCGCTCGCGGATGACCTCGGCCACGCGCGTCGCGAGGTCCTCGGCCTTGAACCCGGTGCCGCCGACGACGACCTCACCGATCGCGTCGTTGACGACCTCCTCGAACCGCGACATGTGTGCGCCCTTCTGCGCCGGACCGAGATCGACGAAGCACTCGAGCTGGGCGTGGTAGGGCTGCTCCTGCCCGGGAGCGCCGATGCGGATCACCTTCTCGACGCCGGTCACTCCCACGCGCGAGAGCGAGACGTGGATCTGGGGGACGCGGTTCTGCACGTCGGGTGAGGATGTGGCGGCGTTGGGGTCCATTGAACGTGGATCCTTCCGGGATCGGTAAGGGAAAGAGGGTAGGCGAAGATCGCCGTGTTTTGTGCTATCACTCAGCTTCTTGAGTACGGGCCCCCAAGCGTTTCGGCGCAGCGGGAGGAGAAGGCCCAGACCGAGATGCAGGGAGAGAGACATAGGGATTGGGAGAGGGCGACCGCCGGTCGCCCTGGAATTTCTCGCACGGGGGTCATGACGTGAGCACGACGACGAAGGCCAATGGTCTTCTGGCCGACGAGGCGCCGATCTGGGAGCAGGATGATCTGCGTCAGCTTGTCGCAGAAGGACAGGAGCGCGGCTACCTGACGGTTGAGCAGGTGACGACGTGCCTCGAGGAGGCCGATGTCACCAAGGAGCAGGTGCGCGAGCTGCACGCCCACTTCGAGGAGCAGGGCATCGATCTGCTCCACGAGGGCGATCCGGGCATCGGCGCTCCGGCGCCGCCGATCACCGAGGGTCCGCCGGCCGCTGAGAAGTCATCGCGTCGCGGTGGCAGGTCGGATTCGCGCAAGAAGCCGGAGATCGACCTCACCGTCGAGCCGAGCCTCGACTCGCTGCGCCTCTACCTGCGCTCGATCGGGCGCGTGTCGCTGCTCACCGCGGCCCAGGAGGTTGAGCTCGCGCGGCGCATCGAGCGCGGCGACATGGCGGCCAAGCAGCAGATGGTCGAGGCCAACCTGCGTCTGGTCGTGTCGATCGCCAAGGGGTACCTCGGCCGTGGGCTGACCTTTCTCGACCTCATCCAGGAGGGGTCGCTCGGCCTCATCCGCGCAGTCGAGAAGTTCGACTACCGCCGCGGCTACAAGTTCTCGACGTACGCGACTTGGTGGATCCGGCAGGCGGTCACCCGCGCAATCGCCGACAAGGGCCGTACGATCCGCATCCCGGTCCACATGGTGGAGAAGCTCAACAAGGTCGTGCACGTCGAGCGCCAGCTCGTGCAGTCGCTCGGCCGCGAGCCCACGCCGGAGGAAGTGGCATCGGAGCTCGACATCACGCCGCACGAGGTGCGCGAGATCCTGCGCATGAGCCAGCAGCCGGTGTCGCTCGAGAAGCCGGTCGGCGATGAGGATGAGTCCCAGCTCGGGGACTTCGTCGAGGACCAGAACGCCGAGTCGCCGTTCGAGCTCGCATCGGAGTCGCTGCGCAAGGAGAACGTGCGTCGCGTGCTGGCGGCCCTGCCGCAGCGCGAGCGCGAGGTCATCGAGATGCGCTTCGGCCTCACGGGCGGCCAGCCGCGCACGCTCGAGGAGGTCGGGCGTGCGTTCAACGTCACACGCGAGCGCATCCGCCAGATCGAGAATCACACGCTCAAGAAGCTCGAGGCGCTGCCCGAGGCGCAGCGCCTGCGCGACGCAGCCTGAGCCTGCGCATGGGGTGGGCCGGAGCTGCGCGCTCCGGCCCGCTACCATCCGCCGTCCTGTGGGCCTGTGCCCACGCCACGGAGGGATGTCCGAGTGGTTAAAGGAGACGGGCTGTAAACCCGTTGGCTCTGCCTACGCAGGTTCGAATCCTGCTCCCTCCACTGACGCAAGCAGCCGTTCCCGAGGGTCCCCATCCGGGACCCTCTGTCGTTGTGGCGTTCCGTCCGCCTGGTGTACGATTCGTGACGCTGCCGTCAACTTGGCGCGCAGGCGCCACACAGAGCGCGGCAGCCCCGGTAGCGTCGAGCGCACTCACGGACGGGACCCACGTCATTCAGGAGGCAGGGATGGGAGCAGGTCAGGTCAAGCACGGCGAGCACGCGATCGTCCTCGGAGGCAGCATCTCCGGGATGGCATCGGCAGCCGCCGTCAGCCCCCACTTCACGAAGGTCACCATCGTCGAGCGCGACGAGCTGCCGGAGGGCCCCGAGAACCGCCGCGGCGTTCCGCAGGGCACGCACACGCACGCACTGATGACCGGCGGCCGTGACGCCTTCGAGGCGCTCATGCCGGGCTTCAGCGACCGGATGGTCGCCGCTGGCGCCCCGATCTTCGACCAGCCGCGCGACATTGCGTTTCTCACGGGTCAGGGCTGGCTCAAGCGCGCCGAGACCGGCGTCGAGACGTTCTTCGCGCGTCGTCCGGTGCTCGAGGCTGTCGTGCGCGACCTGATCGGCGACTTCCCGAACATCGAGCTGCTGCGGGCGACAGCGACGGGGGTCCTCGCGACGGACGGTGGCGATCGCGTGACCGGCGTCACGCTCGAGTGCGACGGCGAGCAGCGCGAGCTCACGGGCGATCTGGTGATCGATGCGACCGGGCGCGCCTCGCGCGCCACGAAGTGGCTCGAGGCGCTCGGCTACGACGTCCCGGACGAGGTCGAGGTCCAGCCGCACCTCGGCTACGCGAGCCGGCTCGTGAAGGTGCCGGACGAGGTGTGGCCCGAGGGGGTCACTGGCGTGATTGCGCTCCCGTACCCCGGCGAGACGCGCGGTGGGTCGCTGCTGCTCCAGGACAACGGCTACACGATCATGACGACGTGCGGGTCCGCCGGAGACTTCCCGCCCGGCGATGAGGCCGGATTCGAGGAGTTCCTGCAGACGGCGATGACGCCGATCCTCTGGGACATCTACCAGCAGTCCGAGCCGCTCACGGAGATCACCACCACGCGCACGTCGCTCAACCGCATGCGGCAGTACCACAAGATGGAGAGGCGTCCGGCGGGCTTCGTCTGCATCGGCGACTCGATGCAGTGCATGAACCCCGGTTACGGCCAGGGGATGACGAACTGCTCGCGGCAGGCGCTCGAGTTTGCGCGCCAGCTCGGCGAGCCCGGCGCGTCGCTCGACGCAGTCGTCGACGGGTTCCCCGCCCGCGTCATCGAGATCAACGCGTTCGCCTGGGGCGTCGCGGTCGGTGGCGACATGCGTCTGCCCACCACCGAGGCGATCGGGCTCGAGCCGCCCACCGCCGAGGATCTCGCAGGCGCTGAGTTCTTCACCGCTCTGGAGCGCGCGGCGACGGCCGATGGCTGGCTCGTCGGCCTGCTGCAGGGCGCTATCAACCAGATGGACCCGACGCCGCTCTTCGCACCTGAGGTCCAGGAGCGTGTGGCGGAGTGGGCGCAGAAGGTGATCCCCGCCGAGGTGACGGATCTCACGCGGGTGCCTGCCCTATAAGAACATTCCCCGGGCCCGCGCCGTAGGCGCGGGCCCGGGCCGTTCTCTCCGGCCGTAGGCGCGGGCCCGGGCCGTTCTCTCCGGCCGTAGGCGCGGGCCCGGGCCGTTCTCTCCGGCCGTAGGCGCGGGCCCGGGCGTGCTTTACATGTCCTCGACCTGAAAGAACGGGATCGCGATCGCGTCGGCGAGAATCGCGTCGATCTCAGCCAGGTCAGCCTCGCTGAGCTCGATGTCATCGGCCGGGAGCGCGGCATCAATGTGCGCGACCTTGCTGGTCCCGAGGATCGCGACGTGAACCCCCGGCTGGGCGAGCGTCCAGGCGATCGCAAGCTGGGCGACGGTGTTGCCGCGCTCGGCCGCGAAGGCCTCGAGGCGACCGACGACCTGCTGGTTCGTCGTCATCGTCTCGGGCTGGAAGAACGGATGGTTGCGCCGCCAGTCGAACTCGCCGAAGACGCGACTCGGGTCGTACCCGGCGCCGGACAGCAGGCCATGCGCGAGCGGCCCGTAGACGAGCACGCCGACGTCGTGCTGCGCGCAGTACGGAAGGTCATCCTGCGCTGGCCCGCGGTTGAGCATGCTGAACCCCGGCTGGCTCGTCTCCGCCACGGCTGCTCCGGCGTCGAACTCCGCGAGCTGCTGCGCGGTGAAGTTCGACACGCCGATGTGCCGGATCTTCCCCTCGTCGCGCAGCTCCGCCAGCGTCCCCGACACCTCGGCGAGCGGCACCATCGGGTCCGGCCAATGGATCTGCAGGATGTCGACGTGGTCGAGGCCGAGCGTCGAGAGGCTCGTCTCGAGATCCGAGCGGATCGCCGCGGGGCTCGAGTCGCGGGTGATGCCCGGGTCGCCGGGGTTATCGGAGCCCGACGGCCGCAGGCCGCACTTCGTGGCGATCACGATCGAGTCGCGGTCACGGCGCAGCTCCGCGCCGAGCGTCTTGCCGAGCAGCTCCTCCGCGCGCCCATACACCCGTCCCGTGTCGAAGAGGTTGATGCCGACATCGAGGGCGTGGCGCACCGAGGCGGTCGCGGCAGCCTCGTCGAAGTGGCCCATGCCGCCGCCCAGCGGGCCCGTGCCGTATGCGATCCGCGAGACCTCAAGGCCTGAACGTCCGAGCGTTACCTTCTTCATGACTGCCGTCCCTCTCTCCGATGACGATGACCACGTCTTCTACAGCCAGCATCGGCGTGCGTCCAACGGCGGTCGTGCTCGCGGCCGGTTCCGGGCGGCGCTTCGGCTCCGCCAAGCAGCTCGCATTGCTCGAGGGGATCCCGCTCGTGCGCCACGCGGTGGATGCGGTCGCGCAGATCGAACTCGTCGAGCGCGTGCTCGTCGTGGCAGGTGCCCACGTGCAGGAGACGCGGGCGGCGCTCGCCGGCACCCGGGCCGAGGTCGTGGCCTGCGCCGACCATGCGCAGGGCATCAGCGCGTCGCTGCGCTGCGGGGTCGCCGCGGCCGCCGGCGCGCCCTGGGTCCTGATCACGCTCGCCGACGAGCCGCTCCTCCCGGCGGCCGCCGTGCGCGCCGTCGCGCAGGCGGCGCTCGCTGCTCCGCACGGGACGGAGGCCGTGCGCGCGACCTGGGACGGGCGCCCCGGCCACCCCGTCGCGCTCGCTGCGTCGCTCACGCCCGCGATCGAGGCGCTGCGCGGCGACGATGGCGCCCGCGCGATCCTCCAGGGGCAACGCGTCCTCGAAGTCGAATGTGGGCACCTCGGCGCTGTCACCGACGTGGATGCTCCAGCCGATCTGGAGTACCTTGGGCGCCCGGGCTCCCCAGCGGGTCCTTCGACACCCGCCGACGCATGACGCCCGCCGACACCACACTCCCGACAACCGCCGACGAGGTCGCCGCCGCCATGGCGCGGCAGGGATACCTCGCCGACCATGGCCTTGCGACGGCGATCCTGCTCGCCCTGCGCATGGGCCGCCCGCTCCTGCTCGAGGGCGAGCCGGGCGTCGGCAAGACGGAGGTGGCGCGGACGCTCGCCACGATGCTCGGCGCCGAGCTCGTGCGCCTCTCCTGTTACGAGGGCATCGACGCCGCGCAGGCCCTCTACGAGTGGGACTACCCGCGGCAGCTCCTGACGGCCCGGGCGGCAGCGGACCCGGGGGAGACCCAGGTCGAGTCGCTCTACCGCGAGGAGTTCCTCCTCGAGCGGCCGCTGCTGCGGGCGATCCGCGCCGGCTCGCGCGCGGTCCTGCTGATCGACGAGATCGATCGCGCCGACGATGAGTTCGAGGCCTTCCTGCTGGAGGTCCTCGGCGACTTCTCGATCACGATCCCCGAGCTCGGCACGATCACCGCGCCGCAGCCGCCGATCGTCGTGATCACCTCGAATCGCACCCGCGAGCTTCATGACGCGCTCGGGCGCCGGTGCCTCTACCACTGGATCGACTTTCCCGACGTCGACCGCGAGGTGGAGATCATCCGCTCGCGCGCTCCCGAAGTGTCCGAGGGGCTGGCGCGGTCGGTCGCGGTCACGACGGAGCGGCTGCGCGAGATGGGGCTCGTCAAGGCGCCCGGGGCAGCTGAGGCCGTCGACTGGGCGCGTGCGCTGAACGAGCTCGGCGCCACCGCGGCATCGGGCGAGGAGGCCCGCCTGACGCTCGGGTGGGTCGTCAAGAACCGCGACGACCTCGATCGCGTCAGCGCGGAGGCAGATGTCCTCCTGCGCGGATGACCCGCTTCGTCGGCTCGTCGCCTTCACCGGCGAGCTGCGCCGCGCGGGCGTGAGGACCGGCGGCTCGTCTGCCGCTGACTTCGCCGCCGCAGCCGCGCTGCTCCCCCCGCAGGACCTCTACTGGGCCGGGCGCCAGACGCTCATCTCCCGGCCGGAGGATCTGCCGATCTACGACCGGCTCTTCGCCGCCGAGTTCGCGCCGGAGTCGGGAGTCCCGGAGCGCCCCGACCTCGACCTTGACGAGCCGCAGGACGCCGTCGGTGAGCCGTCCGCCGGTGAGACGGAGCCCGAGGACGCCGGAGTGGGCGCCGACGAGACGGTGGTCATCGCGCTCGCGAGCGAACTCGAAGAGCTGCGCGAGAAGTCGTTCAAGGCCCTCAGCGACGCGGAGCTCCTCGCGCTGCGCGATGCCGGGCGCGGCATCCTCGCGGCGACGCGCCGCACGCGGCGCTGGCAGCCCGCGGGCTCCGGCACGCCCGACATGCGCCGGACCCTGCGGCGAGCCGCCCGCGCGGGCGGCGAGCCGTGGGATCTGCGCAGTCGTGCGCGCCGCACCGAGCGCCGCCGCGTCGTGCTGCTCCTCGACGTCTCCGGCTCGATGGCCGCGTACTCGCGCGCGCTGCTCGTCCTCGCGCACGCGGCGCTCCAAGAGGGACACCGCTGGGAGGTCTTCTGCTTCGCGACGCGCCTCACCCGCGTGACGCCCGCGCTCCGGCACCCCGGGCTCTGGCAGGCGCTCGACGCGGTCGCAGCCGAGGTCGCGGACTGGGACGGCGGGACGCTGATCGGCGAGGCGGTCGAAGGACTGATCCGCGACCACGGTCGCGGCGCGATGCTGCGCGGCGCGCACGTGATCGTCTGCTCGGACGGCCTTGAGCGCGGCGATCCAGAGGTCCTTGAACGGGGGATCGCGCGGCTCTCGCGCCTTTCCCACCGCGTCGTCTGGCTCAACCCGCTCTACGCGGACCCGGCGTACCAGCCGCTGGCGCGGGGGATGCGGGCTGCGCTGCCGCACGTGGATCTGCTGCTCAGTGGGCATAATCTCGCCAGCATCGAGGAGGCCGGGCGCGCACTCGCCGGGGCCTCATCACCGAGTGAGCACGACCCGCGCCTCGCCCTGCTGCGCATCACGCCCGCCCCCTGGACATGAACCGCACCTCCGACCATGACGTGATGGACCAGGCCCGCGGCTGGGCCGCGCGTGGGGAGGGCGTCGCCGTCGCGACCGTCGTGGGCACGCAGCGGTCAGCACCGCGGCCGATCGGCACACGGATGGTCATCGGCGAGGGCGGGGGTATCGACGGCTCCGTCTCGGGCGGCTGCGTCGAAGGGGCCGTCGTTGAGGCGGCAGAAGCGCTCCTCGCGGGCGGGGCGCCGCAGCTGCTCGAGTACGGCATCTCCGACGAGCAGGCGTGGGACGTGGGCCTGCAGTGCGGCGGCGCCATCTCCGTCTGGCTCGAGCGCTGGGAGCCGAGTGCGGGGACGCCGGACGACTGTCTGCTCGAGGCCGCGCGCGACGGGCGAAGGGCGGCGGTCGTCACGCTCCTCGACGGCGAGCGCGCCGGCGCGAAGCTCTTCGTGGACGCCGCGGGCGAGCGCCACGGCACGCTGGGAGCGGATGACCTTGATGCGGCCGCGGCAGCCGCCGCCGACACGCTCCTCTGGGAGGAGCGCAGCGCCGTGCGCGAGGTCCTCGGCCAGGCGGTCTTCGTCGACGTGGTCGCGCCGCCGCCCCGGCTCTTCGTCTTCGGCGCCGTCGACTACGCGACCGCCCTGTGTGCGCTCGCGGCGCAGCTCGGGTGGCGCCCCTTCGTCATCGATCCACGCGCGCGGTTCGCACAGCCCGAGCGCTTTCCGGCGGCCGAGGAGGTCGTCGCGAAGTGGCCACAGGAGGCCTTCACGCAGCTCGGCGGCATCGATGCCGCGACTGCCATCGTCGTCCTGACCCACGATCCGAAGCTCGACGACGCCGCCCTGGAGCTCGCGCTGCGCTCGCCGGCCGCGTATGTCGGCGCGATGGGCAGCCGGCGGGCGCAGGAGTCCCGGCGCGAGCGCCTGCTCGCGCTCGGCCTCGGCGAGGACGAGCTGGCCCGCATCGCGGCGCCGGTGGGCCTTGACCTTGGTGCGCAGAGCGCTGAGGAGACGGCGCTCTCGATCATGGCGGAGATCGTCGCGCTGCGGCGGGGCCGCACGGGCGGACGTCTGCGCGACGCCTCCGGGCGCATCCACGCGACGGCGCCCTGAGCGGGCCGCCGCCGGAGCTAGGCGGCCTGCGTGAGCTCTGATTCGACGGCGATGACCTGCTCGAGGTCGCCGCCGGAGGCGATCCAGGCTGAGCGGAAGTCGTCGACGTGCCGCCGCGTCATGAGCGCCGCTGCCTCGCCGTCGCGCAGCTCGATCTGCTCGAGGATGCGCCGGTGCCAGCGCAGCCCGGCGGCGGTGACGGACTGACTCGTCACGAACCCGGTCAGCGTCGGCATGAGGATCGTCGTCACCGGAGCGCGGGCGATCATCAGTGCCGGGTTGTCGGCGATCTCGGCGATGGCGAGGTGGAACTCCTGGTCGAGGCGGTTCCATTGCGCGAAGTCCTTGAGCGCCAGTTCCTGCGCTTCGAGGTTGCGGGCGAGCTCGCGCAGATCGGCCTCGTCCGCGCGCTCGGCGGCCAGGCGCGAGAGCTCTGGCTCAAGCAGCGAGAGGGCCTCGTGGAGCCGGTCGAAGGTCAGCAGATGTCGCCCGAGCGCCCACACGAGCTGGCGTTCGGCGGTCTCATCCGTGCGCTCGCTGACCACCATGATCCGCGGGCTCGGGCGCTCGATCAGTCCCGCCTCCTGGAGCATCCGCAGCGCCTCGCGCACCGTCGACCTGCTCACCTGCGCCTCCACCGCGAGCTGCGTCTCGGAGGGCAGCCGCGCGCCGGGCGCGATCACTCCGTCCTCGATCCGCCGGCGGATCTGGCGGGCGAGCCGCTCGTACGCGGGGCCTTCGCCGATGGAGGGGGCGACGAAGCTCATCGGCCCTCCGCGACCAGCCCTTCAGCGGCGGCGGCGATCGCCTCAGGGCTCGGCAGCAGCGAGCGCTCGAGGGCGGGGTTGAACGGCATCGGGACCGCCGGGGTGGCGACGCGGCGCACGGGGGCGAGCAGGAGGTCGAACACCTCTTCGCCGACCCGCGCGGCGATCTCCGCGCCGGCGCCGAAGTCCTGGACCGCCTCGTGGACGACGAGCACGCGTCCGGTCCGCTCGGCGGAGCGGTAGACCGTCTCGATGTCGAGCGGCACGAGCGACCGCAGGTCGATCACTTCGAGCGAGGCACTGCTCGTCTCGGCGGCCTTCAGGCAGTCGCGCAGCGTCTGGCCCCACGTCACGACGGTCACGTCGTCACCCGGGCGGGCGACGCGCGCCTTGCCGAGCGGCAGCGGATCGGTCTCGAGGTCACCCTTCATCGCGTACAGGCGACGGTTCTCGATGTAGGCGACCGGCCCCGGGTCGCGCACGGCCTCGAGCAGGAGGTCGCGCGCGTCGGTGACCGTCGCGGGCATGACGACCTTGAGGCCCGGGATGTGGGCGAGCATCGCCTCGAGGCTCTGCGAGTGCTGGGCGCCTGCGCTGCGTCCGGCGCCGGTCTGCATCCGGAAGACGATCGGGACGGACAGCGCACCGTTGGTCATGTATCCGAGCTTCGTCGCCTGGTTCATGATCGGATCGAGGCAGACGCTGATGAAGTCCATGAACATGATCTCGACGATCGGCCGCAGGCCGGTCATCGCTGCGCCGACGCCCGCTCCGACGTAGCCCATCTCGCTGATCGGCGTGTCGATCACGCGCTCGCTGCCGAAGCGCTCATGGAGGCCGCGGGTGACGGTGAAGATGCCGCCGCCGGCGCCGACGTCGATCCCCAGGAGGATGACGCGATCGTCTTCCTCCAGGGCGTCGGCGAGCCCGAGGTTGATCGCCTCCATGTAGCGGGTGGGCACGATCTCAGCCTGCGAAGACATGGGCGAACGCCTCCTCAGGGGCGGGGTCTGGAGCTTGGCGGGCAGCCTCTGTGGCGGCATCGATGCGCGCTTCGGCTGCGGCGCGCACGGCGGCGAGCTCGTCGGCCGTGGCCGCACCGCTCTCCACCAGCGCGCGCTCGGCGAGGATCAGCGGGTCGCGGTCGCGCCACTCCTGCGCCTCGGCCTCAGGCTTGTACGGCTGGGCGTCACCCTCGTAGTGGCCGTGCCAGCGGTAGGTCATGAGCTCGAGGACGACAGGTCCCTCGCCGCTGCGGCACCGCTCGACGGCGCGGTCGGTGGCCTCGTGGACCGCGGCGACGTCGTTGCCGTCGACGGTCTCGGCGTGGACGCCGTACGCGGCGGTCCGGCCGGCGACCGAGGCGACACGGGTCATGTCCGCGTTGGCGGAGAACTCGGCGTAGCCGTTGTTCTCGCAGGCGAAGATCACGGGGAGGTCCCAGATCGCGCAGAGGTTCAGCGCCTCGTGGAAGGTGCCCTGGTTCACAGCGCCCTCGCCGAAGAAGGCGACGGCGACGCGCCCCTGCCCGAGCAGCTTGCTTGAAAGCCCGGCGCCGGTGATGAGCGGCATGCCGGCCCCGACGATCGCGTTGGCGCCGAGGATGCCGCGCGCCGGGTCGGCGACGTGCATCGAGCCGCCCTTGCCGCCGCAGAGGCCGGTCGCACGCCCGAAGAGCTCGGCCATCATCCCGTCGACGTCCGCGCCCTTGGCTAGCACATGGCCGTGGCCGCGATGGGTGGTGGCCATGTAGTCGTCCTCGCGCAGCGCGCCGCAGACGCCGGCCGCAACGGCCTCTTGGCCGAGGGAGGTGTGGACGAAGCCCGGGATCTCGCCGTCGCGGTAGAGCTCGGACACGCGCGTCTCGAACGCGCGGATGAGCGCCATGGAGGCATACAGCTCAGAGAGGGTCACATGGGCAATAGTGCCAGACACTAATCGCAGTTGCAAGCTTGACAGGCGCGGATTTTGCCTTTACGGTCTGACGATCGTGATGTTCCCCCGACAGCAGGCCGCACGGTGATCACCGAGGTCCTCATGCCCCAGCTGGGGCTCGAGGTGACGGAGGGCACCGTCGTGGAGCTCCTCGTCGCGGTCGGCGCCGCCGTCGCCAAGGACGAGCCGCTGATCACGCTGTCGACCGACAAGGCGGACACGGACGTGACCGCGCCGGCCGCGGGCATCGTGCGCGAGATCCGCGTAGAGCTCGGCGAGACGGTCCCGGTGGGCGCCGTGCTCGCGCTGATCGCGGACACCGCCGATGAGCCGCTCGACGGCGCACCGGCAGCGGACGGCGGCACAGCCGCAGCCGCGCCGTCCGCCGAGGAGCCCGTCGCTGCGCCCGTCACAACAGTCCCGGCAGCGGAGGCTCCGGCAGCCGCGACGGCGCGTGTGCGCGCCTCACCGGTCGCCCGCCGCGCAGCGCGCGAGCACGGCATCGCCCTCGAGAGCATCGCCGGGACCGGCCCGCGCGGACGCATCGTCCTCGACGACGTGCGGATCGCGGCTGCCAGCGCTCCCGCAGGTGCGCCCACGGCTGCGCCGGCCACCACGCCCGCCGCCCCCGGCGAGGTCGAGATCTTCAGCCCGATCCGTCGCGCCATCGCGCGCCGCATGGCCCTGAGCCAGCGCGAGGTCCCGCAGTACCAGCTCGTGCGTGAGGTCGATGCGACGCATCTCCTCGCGCAGAAGGACGCCGCCGCGTCCGCCGTCCAGAGCGGTGCGCGCCCCGGCGTCAACGACCTCCTGATCCAGGCGATCGCCGAGGCGCTCGCGCGTCACCCGGACGTCGCCGCCGTCTTCGTCGACGGCGATGAGCCCGGCATTCGCCGCCCGTCCTCGATCGACGTCGGCCTCGCCGTCGCCACCGATCGCGGGCTCGTCGTACCGGTCGTGCGCGGTGCGCACGTGCGCCCGCTGCGCGAGCTCGCCGCCGATCGCGCCCGCCTCGTCGACGACGCCCGCGCCGGCCGTCTGAAGCTCGAGGACATGACCGGCGGCACGACGACGCTGAGCAACCTCGGCGGCTTCGGCATCGACCGCTTCACCGCGATGGTGAACCCCGGCGAGTCGTCGATCGTCGCCGTCGGCCGCGTCGTCGATCGCCTCGTGCCGCGCGGCCGCGGCATCGCCGTCCAGCCCTCGCTGGCGGTCACCATGAGCTTCGACCACCGTGTCGTGGACGGCGCCGTCGGCGCCGCTGCCCTCGCCGAGCTCGCCGACCTCCTCGAGGGCGGCATGCCCTGGCGGGTCTGACCGCCCCCATCAATCCAACAGAACCAGAGAGAGCATGAGCAACGAACTCCCCAAGGCCAGCGTCGAGCGCGTCACGGACCTCCTTCAGCAGATGGTCCGTATCAAGAGCGTGGTCGGCGAGCCGACCACGGGCCACCTCTGGGTGACTGCACGCCTCAAGGAGCTCGGCTTCAGCGTCGAGCACTACGCCGTCGAGAAGTTCCCGACGCCCCTCGTCCTCGGCGTCCTCGAGGGTGACGGCGACGGCCCCGGCGTCCTCTTCGACGCCCACTACGACACCGTTCACGCCGTGCCCTCCGACTGGTCGCGTGACCCGTGGGGCGGCATCGTCGAGGACGGCATCCTCTACGGCCGTGGCGCCGTGGACTCCAAGGGTACGCACGTCGCGATGCTCGCTGCGATCGAGTCGATCGTGAAGTCCGGTGCCAAGCGCAGCGGCCCGATCTACTTCATGTCCGACTGCGACGGCGAGGACGGCTTCCGCGGCGCGGTCCTCATGGCTGACCTCGGGATCACCGAGCGCATTGGCACCATCTGGTCCGCCGAGGCCACGAGCAACGAGGGCGTCGAGATCGCCTACCCGGGCATCTCCACCTGGAAGGTGACGGCCATCGGCCGCACCGCCCACCCGACCGAGCCGGAGAAGGGCATCAACGCGATTTCCAAGGTCGCCAAGCTCGTCGAGGCCGTCGACGCCGGCCGCCTCGTCACGCCGAAGGGCGACTCGCAGTGGTTCGAGCCGCGCGTCACGATCCAGGCGATCCGCACGCTGCCCGGTGGCGGCTGGACGATCCCGGGCCGTTGCGACGTGATCATCTCGGTCATGTCCCCGGCCGGCACGCAGCTCCCGGAGGTGCGCACCGCGATCGACGCGTTCCTGCGTACGCTCGAGCAGGAGGACGGCGAGGTCCGCTACGAGGCCAAGGTCCTGCCGATGGGCGCCGGCCGCCTGTGGCTGCGTCCCGGTGAGTGCAACCCGGAGCACGTGGGCGTCAAGGCGCTCAGCGAGGCGATCGCCGCCGAGGGCAACACCCCGGAGATCCGCAAGTTCAACGGCGGCTGGGTCGATGCCGTCGAGATGATGCGTCCGGACGCCGACGGGTTCGACAGTCCCGCCGTCATCACATTCGGCCCCGGCGACTTCGAGCAGGCCCACCAGGTCGACGAGCACATCTCGCTCGACGAGGTGCGCCGCGCCGCGGACATCTACGCGAACGCGACGCTCAAGCTCCTGAGCTAGTCCTGCAGGGGAGGGCGGGTCCGCGGCCGAGAGGCGCGCGGGCCCGTCAGCTCCGCAGCTGCAGGTGGGCGTGCGTGAGGACCGCCCGCTCAGCGCCCGGGACACGCGCCCGGATGTGCACGTGTTCCCCGCGCTGCCAGAGCTCGACGTCGAGCTCATCGCCGGGGATCACGGGGGAGCCGAAGCGCGCCCCGATCGCGGCGACATCCTGGGGACGGCCGCCCGCCGCCTCGTCGATCGCACAGCGCACGATCGCCCCGAAGGTCGAGAGGCCGTGGAGGATCGGGAGATCGAAGCCGACCGCGCGCGCATGCTGCGGGTCGATGTGCAGCGGGTTGCGGTCGCCGCAGAGGCGATAGATCGCCGCCTGGCGGGGGCTCGTCGGCACCCGCACGACGACATCGGCGGGCTCGGCCGGTGCGTCGTCGGCGACGGCTGACGTGCGCGCGACGCCGAAGCCCCCGGCCTCGCGCAGCACGATGCCGAAGCGGGTGGTGAAGAGCAGCACGCCGTCGGCGTCGCGGGTCTGCGTCTCCGTGCGGATCAGCGCGTGGCGCCCCATCTCGCAGATCTCGATGACCTTGCCCGTCGTCTCGGTGTCGGCCTCGAGCGGGATGGGCTGATGGAGGATGACCTCCTGCTCGCCGTGCACGGTCATCGACCGGTCGAGCGTCAGCCCGGGGATGCGGTCGCTGGCAGTGCCGGTCGGGTGGACCACGGCGGTGGCGAAGCTCGGCAGCACGACGAGGTCGCGCTCGTAGACGTACCGCAGGTCCCCTTCGGGGAGCGCCGCTCCGGCGCCCACGCCGAGGTGGTAGAGGATCACGTCGTCCGCGTCCCAGCGGCGGTGGCTTGTCGGCAGCGAGGCGCCGACAAGGGACTGCGCGAGCTCCGCGGTGAACGGCTTGCGCGGGTCCATCAGCCGCGTGCGCGCTCGACGGCGCTCATGACTGCGTCGAGCGAGGCGCGCACGATGTTCGCGCCGATGCCGACGCCCCACAGGCGCGTCCCATCGACGTCGCAGTAGACGTACGCAGCCGCCACGGCGTCGCCGCCAGCGGACATCGCATGCTCGGAGTAGTCGAGGACGTCGACGGCGATGCCGAGCTCGGCGAGGCCGGTGACGAACGCCGCGATCGGTCCGTTGCCGGCGCCGCTCAGCTCGCGGACCTCGCCGCCGAGCTCGAGCTTCACGGTCAGCTCGTCGCGGTCGTCGGCGAGCGACACGTTGCGCAGTTCGATGATGCGCTGCCCGCGCCGGCCGTCCTGCTCGGCCGGGAGGTACGCGCCGGAGAAGATCTCCCAGAGCTCGGCGGGCGTGACCTCGCCGCCGAGCTCGTCGGTCTTCGCCTGGACGATCTTCGAGAATTCGATCTGCAGGCCGCGAGGGAGATCGAGCCCGTGCTCGGTCTTCATGAGGTACGCCATGCCGCCCTTGCCGGACTGGCTGTTGACGCGGATGACCGCCTCATACGTGCGGCCCACGTCGTGCGGGTCAATCGGCAGGTACGGCATCTCCCACGGCTGCTCCTCGACCGGGACGCCGGTCTCCTGCGCCACGCGGTCGCGCGCGGTGAAGACCTTGTTGATGGCGTCTTGGTGCGTGCCGGAGAACGACGTGTAGACGAGGTCGCCGCCGTAGGGGTGGCGCTCGTGGACCGGGATCTGGTTGCAGTACTCGACGGCGCTGCGGATCGCGTCGATGTCGGACAGCTCCAGCTGGGGGTTGATGCCCTGCGTGTGCAGGTTCAGCGCGAGCGTGATGAGGTCGACGTTGCCGGTCCGCTCCCCGTTGCCGAAGAGGCAGCCCTCGACGCGATCGGCGCCCGCCATCAGCGCGAGCTCGGCCGAGGCGACGCCCGTGCCGCGGTCGTTGTGTGGGTGGACGGAGAGGATCACCGAGTCACGCCGCGCGATGTGGCGGTCCATCCACTCGATCTGGTCGGCGAAGACGTTCGGCGTCGAGACCTCGACCGTGGAGGGGAGGTTCAGGACCATCGGGCGGTCGGGGCTCGGGTCCCAGATGGAGCTCACGAGGTCGGAGGTGGCGAGCGCCAGCTCCGGCTCCGTGAGGACGAAGACCTCGGGGGAGAACTGCAGGCGCAGGTCGGTCCCGGTGAGCTTCTCGGCGCGGCGGGCGACATCCTCGGCAGCCTCGCGCACGAGCGCGGCGACGCCATCCGTCCCGACGCCGAGCACATGCTCACGCCACTGCGGCGCCGTCGCGGTGTAGAGGTGCAGCAGCGCCTTCGATGCGCCCTCCAGGCACTCGAAGGTCAGCTCGATCATCTCCGGGCGTGCGGGGACGAGCACCTGGATGCGAACATCGTCCGGAATCGCGTCGCTCTCGATGAGCGAACGGATGAACTCGAAGTCGGTCTCGCCCGAGGCGGGGTAGCCGACCTCGATCTCCTTGATGCCGATCGAGACGAGCAGGTCGAACATGCGGCGCTTGCGCGTCGCATCCATCGGGTCGATCAGCGCCTGGTTACCGTCGCGCAGGTCGACGGCCGCCCAGATCGGCGCGCGATCGATGGCCCGATCGGGCCAGGTGCGGTCCTCAAGGGCGAAGGGGACCCGGTGGCTGAAGGGCCGGTAACGGCCCGATGGCATCGAGGAGTCGCGCTGGGTGCTCCAGGAGGCGTTGGTGGTGGGGGTGCTCATCGCTCGTCTCGTGGCCTGGCGGTTACGCGCCGCGGACGGCGCCGAATTGCACCGATTCTAACTTCAGCGGAACGTCACGAGCCCGCGTCCACCGGCGGCCTCGAGGTGACTGTGATCGTTGAAGGAGAGCAGCGAGATGCCGCGGCGGCCGCTGACGACGCGCGTGATCCCCGCGTTGACGGCGACGCGCTGCAGCGGGACGAACGCCGAGACGCTCTCGAGCAGCCCGCTGCAGGCTGCCGCGAGCGCGCCGCCCGAGGTGCACGCGACGGCGGTCTCGCCGGGGCCGAGCTCGCGGCACAGGCGCTCGAGCGCCCCACCGACGCGCGCCGCAAAGCCGGTCCACGTTTCAGGGGCGGGCCCCGTCTCGCCGGCCGCGACCCAGTCGAGCAGCGCGCGGTCGAGCACGTCCTGAAAGGCCTCGTTCGACACAGCCGGCGCGTCGTCCCCATGCTCGAGCCGCAGGCCGGCGCCCGAGTGGCAGGCGAGGATTCCATCCGTGTCGTACTCGTTCCACGCCGCGTCGATTTCAGGCTCAAGGCCCAGCGCCTGCGCGAGCGGCGCGGCCGTCTCCCGCTGACGCACGAGGCTTCCGGACACGATCCGTGACACGACGGTGCCGCGGCTCGCGAGGGTCTGCGCGACGACCTCCGCCTGCCGGTGGCCGAGCTCGGAGAGGCGGTCGTAGTCGGCGGTCCCGAAGGACGCCTGGCCGTGACGGACGAGCAGGAGCGTGGGCATCGCGGCCGGAACCTAGCTGGCGCGGGCCCGGCGGCGCAGGAGGCCGAGCCTGCGGGGCGGCTCGGCGAGGACGCGCTCGATCGCCGGTTCGGTGCCCGGGACGAGGAAGGCCAGGGCCGCCTCCTCGATCTCCCGGTCGCGCATCGTCGTGCGCTCGCGGTGCTGGCGCTGATGGTCGATCCAAAGGGGGACGTACCAGGATTCGATGAACATCCCGGGGGTCTGCGGGTCCTCACGCAGGACCCAGCGGGTCGCGCCGGTGCGCCGGCGCTGGCGACTGACCGGTTCCATCGCCTTGCGGAACTGCGCCGCGGCCCCAGGCTGCACGGCGTAGCGCACGCGCACGTGGAAGGGCCCGGCGTCGTCCGGCAGCTCCTCGTCGAGGTCGTCCTGCGGCCAGTGCTGCGAGACCTCGAGGTCGACGTTGAGCCAGTTGACCGGGAGCCACCGCCCGGAGATCGAGTTGCCCACGAGCCCGGCGCCGGTGAGCACGAGGGCGAACGTTAGCGACGGATGCTCGGCGACGAGACCCCAGAGGATCGAGCCCCCGGCCTGCCCGCCCATCACGACCACGACGTACCAGGACAGGCCGCGCGCCCTGGACCAGGCGGGGAGCATCGACTGCGCGGCGGCCATCATCGAGGAGAGCGTCGCCACCCAGGCAAGGCCGAGGACCGGCAGCACGACGACATCGGGTACGACGGAGTGGGAGAGGCCGAGGACGAGGAGTCCGATGCCGAACGCCCCGGAGGAGAGCCCGATGATCGCGTTCGTCGAGAACCTGCGCCGCAGTGGCGGTAGCGTCACCACGCCGGTGGCCGCGCCGATCCCGGCGGCCGCGAGCAGGAGGCCGTACCCGGTGGAGCTCAGGTCGAGCCGATCGCGCGCGACGATCGGCAGCAGCGTCCACAGCGCGCTCGCGAAGACCATGAAGGCGCCGAGCCGCATCAGCAGGATGCGCATCGGCGGGGTCGCGCGGACGTAGGCGCCACCGGCCCGCATCGCACGCAGGAACCCCTCGGTCGCGAACCGCTGCTCGACCTTCACGCGCTTCCAGCGTGCGAGCGCGATGACGCTGAAGCCGAACGACAGCGCGTTGAGCCCGAAGACGGCGGCCGGGCCGACGGCGGCGATCACGAGGCCGCCGATCGCCGGCCCCACCGCGCGAGCGAAGTTCACATTGACGCCGTGGAGCGTCACCGCCTGGGGGATCTCCTCGCGCGGAACGAGTTCCGGCTGGATCGCATGCCACGACGGCACCACCACCGCCTGGCCCATACCGAGGAGGAAGGTGAGGCTCAGCAGGAGCCAGGGCGTCATCATGCCGCCCTCGGTCATCAGCGCGAGAATCGCCGCGACGACGGCCATCCCGCCTTGGGAGGCGATCAGCAGCACCCGCCGGTCGAGCAGGTCGCCGAGCGCGCCGGCTGGGAGCACCGCGAGGAAGACCGGCAGCGTGACGGCCGTCTGGACGAGCGCGACCGCCGTGACGCTCGAGGTGAGGTCGCCCATGAGCCACTGCGCCCCGACCACCTGCATCCACGTGCCGACGTTGCTCGCGAACTGGCAGAGGAGCAGTCCGCGATAGATCGGACGCCGCAGCGGTGCCCAGGCGTCCGCCGTCGGGGACGGCACGGCGCTCAGCGCGCACCGGGCCGCATCACGCCTGCAGCCTCGGGAGCGTCCACGCCGTCAACACCCGGGCCATGGTATAGACGGCGCATGATCTGGCAGCTACGCACCTACACCATCAAGCCCGGCCACATGGATGACTTCCGCGACCTCTGGACCAACTGGGTCGTCCCCGCGCGCAAGCGCGTCGGCTTCGAGGTCAAGGGCGGCTGGTTCAACGAGGAGGACGGCATCTTCGTCTGGCTCGTCGGCCACGCAGCACCCGACGGCTGGGAGGCCGTGGAGCAGGACTACTACGAGAACGGCGGCCGCGAAAAGTTCCCGCACAGCCCCAAGGAATTCGTCGCGGAGATCGAGACCCGGCTGCTGTCCGAGGCCTGAGCTTCACCAAATTTGATTCCGTCTGGCACTCGGCCGGGTGACAAGGTAGCCTTCGGCCGCGAACCGGGGTCCGGTCCAGTCGGGCCGCCTCCAACCCATCAAAAGCTTCCTGAGGAGGAACAGCGTTGAAGACTCTGTCCATGAAGTACGTGCGCATGCTCGCGGCAGTCACCGCAGTGATGCTCGCGGCCGTCGTGCTCGCTGCGTGCGGGAATGACAGCAAGGATTCGGGCACGGGCTCGAAGACCACTGCCGCTCAGCCGGCAGCCAACAAGGGCACGATCAAGATCGGCAACATCGCGGCGATCACGGGTCCGATCCCGCTCGGCGAGATGTCGAAGGCCGTCCAGGCGTACTTCGACGATCTCAACGCCAAGGGCGGCGTCAACGGCTACAAGGTCGAGGTCGTCGTCAAGGACGACAAGACCGATCCCGCTCTGACCGCTCGCGCAGCGCGTGAGCTCGTCGAGCAGGAGAAGGTCATCGGCCTCGTCGGCGACATGACCCTCGTCGGCTGCGCGGTCAACCAGAAGTACCTCGAGGCCAACGAGATCCGCAGCATCATGGGCGGCGGCGCAATTCCGCCGTGCTTCCTGCAGCCGAACGTCTCGCCGGTCAACACCGGCCCGACGGGCGACTTCAGGGTGGCACTCACCTACGCGCGTGACACGCTGGGCAAGAAGAAGGTCTGCGCGATCTTCACGACCCTGCAGATCCCGTACGCTCCCGACGTCATCAAGTGGTACGAGGAGAAGTACGGCGAGGCGCTGACGATGGCTGATCAGTCGCTGACGCAGAAGTCGAACCTCGACGCCCTCTTCGCCACGGCGAAGTCCAAGGGCTGCGAGGCGATCGCGACCGACGGTACGGCGAACCAGACCGGCCCGATGGCCGTGGCCCGCGACAAGCAGGGCCTCACCACTGTGCCGCTCGTCTTCATGGGCTCGCAGTACAACCCGGACCTCGCGAAGGCCCTCGGCGACGTCAAGGAGATCTACGCGACGTCTGAGCTCCTGCCGTTCACGGAGCCCGATCCGAAGCTCGCACCGATGCTGGCATCGTTCAAGAAGCACGGCGTCCCGGTGTCCGGCCTGTCGCAGTTCGGCTGGCACGCCGCGACGATGTTCACGAAGATCGTTTCGGGCATCCAGGGTGAGGTCACGAAGGAGTCCTACAACAAGGCACTCCTCGCGGCGACCAGCGTCGACACCGACGGCTGGACAGCGACCCCGTACGCGTTCGGGCCCGACAAGGCTCACAACTCGAACAAGGGCGCCAAGATGGTGAAGATCGAGAACGGCAAGTGGGTCGTCGCCACGCCGGACTGGATCGTCTGGGGCTAGTCCCTCCCTGCTGAGCCACTGCGCGAGGTCTGAGCATGTTCAACTATGCGGTTTCGGGACTGATCTACGGCGGGGCGTATGCCCTGGTCGCGGTCTGTCTCGTCGTGATGTTCCGCATGGTGCGCGTGCTCAACTTCGCGCAGACGGCCATCGGCGCGATTGGCGCATATGTCGCCATCATTCTCAGCGAACATGGCTGGGCGTACCTGCCGGCGGCGCTTGTGGGCGCCGCCGCAGGTGCGGGCGTCGCAGTCATCTGCGGCTCCCTCATGTCGGCGTGGTTCGCCGACGCACCGACCGAGCGGCGCTCGACGGTGGCGATCGCCATCTTCATCACGCTGCTCACCCTCGGCTTCCGCATCGCGGGCAGCACCCCCCGGGTCGCGCCTGAGCTCTTCGGCGGATCGACCTTCAGAATCTTCGGCGTCAACGTGACCTGGGCGGGTCTCGCAGTGGTCCTCGCGGCCATCGTCCTCGCCTTCCTCGTTGACGTCTTCCTGCGCGGCACGCGCCTCGGCATCCGGCTGCGCGCGCAGTCCGAGCGCCCACAGACAGCCGAGCTCCTCGGCGTCCCGTCGCGCTGGCTCGCCGTCGGCGTCTGGGGCGTCACCGGCGCCATCACGGCCGTCGGGCTGCTCGTCGTCACGCCGTCACGCGGCGCCGACTTCCTGAGCATCGGCCTCCTGATCCTTCCGGCGCTCGCCGCCGCGTCGCTCGGCCTCTTCCGCAGCACCTGGCTCGCGGTCGTCGGCGGCGTCGGCATCGGCATCATCACCGGCATGACCGAGTACTGGCCAGAGGTCAAGCAGTACCAGGACATCATCCCCCTGGCCGTCATCGTCATCGTCCTGATGTGGACGCAGCGCAAGGAGGTGTGGGATGCGGCTCGCTGATCCCCGCTGGATCGTCCGCAGCCTGCCGGTCGCGGTGGTCGTCCTCGTCCTGCTGCTGATCCCCCCGGTCTTCCTTTCCGAATTCGATCAGTACAACGCGACGACGGCGGCGATCTTCGCGATCGCGCTGCTCGGGCTCGGCGTCGTCACAGGGCGCGCAGCCCTCATCTGCCTCGCCCAGACGGCATTCATGGCCGTCGGAGCGTTCGTGATCCTCTGGCTCAACGTCCACGCGCCGGGGATGCCCTTCCTCATCAAGCTCGTCATCGCGAGCCTCATCACGGTCCCGATCGGCGTGCTCGTCAGCCTGCCGGCCCTGCGCCTGCGCGGCATCAACCTCGGCGTCGTGACGTTGGCGTTCTCGACTGCCTTGACGGTGTATCTCTCCGTCAAGGGGTTCCCGGGCGCAAAGCAGGCGAACTTCATCGAGCGCCCAGATGCGCTCATGAGCGAGGGGTCCTTCTATCTCTTCGCCGCCGGCGCGTTCATCGTGGTGGCACTGATCGTCACGATCCTCGGCCGGACGAACATCGGCAGCAGCTGGTCTGCCCTGCGCGAAAGCGAGCGCGCCACGGCGGCCCTCGGACGCAGCGCACCGATCGCGAAGATGACCGCCTTCGGCGTGAGTGCGCTCTGCGGCGGCGTCGCCGGTGCAATCTTCGCCGTCCAGCTCGGGACTGCCGAGCCGAGCGGCAGCCTCTCGCCGCTCGGGTCGCTGAGCCTCTTCGCACTCGCGATCATGGTCGGCTCGCGCTTCGTCGAAGGCGCGCTGATCGGCGGCGCGCTCTTCGCCTTCATGCCGACGATCCTCAAGCTCCTCGGGCTTCCCCAGGACATCGGTGACATCTTCTTCGGCGTCGGCGCGATCCTCGGTCTGCGCCGCGGGTTCGGCGCCGCGGAGGACATTCGCGACGTCCTCCATCGACGTCGCCGCAAGACCGCTGAGCTCGGGGTCGCCGAGCCTCCCGTCGGCTACGAGCCGCCCTCGGTGCCCGCACCCGCTGATGGTTCAGCGGCTGCCCTCGTCGTCGAGGGCCTCACGTTCAGCTACGGGCAGGTCAAGGCGCTCGAGGATGTCTCGATCACGGTCCCGCACGGATCGGTCGTGGCACTGATCGGCCCCAACGGTGCCGGCAAGTCGACCTTCATCGACTGCGTGACCGGGTTCAATCGCAGTTACAGCGGGTCGGTCAGCGCAGCAGGGTCGCCGATCGACGGTTACTCGGCGCACGAGCGTGCGCACCATGGCGTGCGTCGCTCCTTCCAGCAGGGGCGCACGATCCCGGACCTGTCCATCGAGGAGTACCTGCGCCTCGGGCTCTCGCGCGAACAGCGCCGCGTGGCGACGCCGGACTTCATCGACGACCTGCTCGCCTTCTTCTCGTGCCCGCCACGCGACACGCGCGTCGGTGACATCGACGTCGGCACTCGCCGACTGCTCGAGGTCGCCGGGGCCGTCGCCGCGCAGCCGGAGCTCGTGCTGCTCGACGAGCCCGCAGCCGGACTCGGCGGCGAGGAGTCCGAGGAGATCGCGCGGCGCATCGCCGAGATTCCCGGCCGGTACGGCCCCTCGGTGCTGCTCGTCGAACACGACATGGAGCTCGTGACGGCCATCGCGCAGCATGTCGTCGTGCTCGACTTCGGCCGCGTCATCGCCGATGGCACTCCGGATGTCGTCCTGTCGGATCCGAAGGTCGTCTCGGCCTACCTGGGCGAGGAGGTGGAGGTCTGATGGAGGGTCTTGAGCTCAGCGGCTTCTCGGTCGATCGCGCAGGTTTCCCGATCGTCCGCAAAGTCGATCTCGTCGTCCCCCGCGGTCAGGTGACCGTCATGCTCGGCCCGAACGGCGCCGGCAAGACCACGCTGCTCGAAGCGATCTCCGGACTGATCCCCGCGAGCGGCGGAACCGCCGAGCTCGATGGCGCGAAGATCAACCGGGCCTCGCGCGTGAAGCGCTCGCGCCTCGGCCTCGCGCACGTCGAGCAGGGACGCGCCGTCTTCGGCGAGCTCACGACGTTCGAGAACGTGCTGGTCGCTGCCAAGGACCGTGATGCGGCCGAGGAGGCGTTCTCGACCTTCCCCGAGCTCGTCCAGCGTCGCGACACGCTCGCGCGCTCGCTCTCGGGCGGCGAGCAGCAGATGCTCGTGATCGCCCGTGCGCTCGCGATGAAGCCCAGCACGATCCTCGTGGACGAGATGTCCCTCGGCCTGGCACCTGTGATCGTGCGCCGCCTCATGCCGATCTGGCGGCGCCTCGCCGACGAGGGCATGGCGGTCCTGCTCGTTGAGCAGTTCGCAGCGCTCGCGCTCGCCATCGGCGACGAGGCGTACGTCCTCAGCCGCGGCGAGGTCGCGCTGCGCGCGCCAGCCAAGGATCTCGCTGCGCGCACCGAGGATCTGCGCAGCGTCTACCTCCACGGGCACCTGCCCGCCGATTCACCCCTCCGAGGAGCTTCCGCATGACCCGTCAGCACGTCGGCCGCGCCACCGAGGCCCAGAAGCTCATGTACCTCGCACCGTGCCCCGCGGATGCCACACCGGCGCAGGTGACGCCGAAATGGGCCGAGCACCTGCGCGGCATCATGGCGCTCGAGCAGGTGGGGCCGATCGTCACGCGGTACGAGATCACCCAGCTCTTCTCGCCGGCCGACGATCCCACGCTCCCTGGGGCGCTCTTTGGCCCCGGGCTCATCAGCGACGCCTGGGGTTGCGTCGGCCAGGCATGGCTGACCGGTGGCATGGAGGCGCTCGGCGAGCTCGCGGCGCTGCCCGAGGTCATCGAGGCGCGCTCGCACGAGGCCGAGATCCTCGGCAGTTCGATCGAGAACTCCTTCCTCTTCCAGGACGAGCTGATCTACGACCGTGGCGACACGAACATCAAGATCTTCAGCTGGCTCAAGCGCCAGCCGAACCTGACGCTGGACGAGTTCGCCGATCAGTGGCGCGACTTCATCGACCTCTTCCTGACCCATGATGAGCTCGTCAGCCGGTCCCAGATGTACATCCAGAGCCACGTCTTCGACCCGACCGGCGCAGGCGACGCCCGCTTCGACGGCGTCGCGATCATGGGCTTCTCGTCGGTCGAGCAGATGCTCGACTTCATGGGTCAGCCCTCGCTCGTCGAGGAGCTCTTCCCGGCCGAGGCGCCGTGGCTCGACCGCACGCAGGGCGTGGTCGTCGTCGGGCGCCCCGAAGTCCTCAAGGGCTGACCTGCCGCAGGTGACCGGGCACCGGGACCTCCCGGCGCCCGGCTCCCACGTGAGGGCTACTGCAGAACCGTGAGGCCGCCGTCCACCGGGAGGTTCACACCGGTGATGTACGACGCCTCGTCCGATGCGAGGAACAGCGCGGCGTTGACGACCTCGATCGACACGCCCGGGCGGCCGAGCGGCAGCCGGCCCATGAGCGACCCGAGCGGCCCTGGCGCGCCCATCTCGATGAACTGTGAGGTGGCGGGGGTGTCGATCAGCCCGGGGCTGACGCAGTTCACGCGGATGCCGTCGAGCGCGCCCTCAGCGGCGAGCTGGCGGGTCATGCCGACGATGCCCTGCTTCGTCGCGGAGTGGGCGCTCTGCGGCAGGCCGCCGACCCCAATCATCCCGGACACCGAGCCGACCATGATGATGTTGGCCCCGGCGCCGCGCTTCTTCAGATGCGGCCAGGCGGCACGCGTCGCGTAGAACACGATGTCGAGCTCGTTCGCGATCGTGAACTTCCAATCCTCGACCGGCATGACGTCCGGCGGGCCGAACTTCGGCTCACCGGCGTTGTTGTAGAGCACGTCGATGCCGCCGAAGTGCGCGGCGACCTCATCCATCCAGGCCACGACGGCCTCAGGGTCGGTCAGGTCGAGCACGGTCGAGTGCATCTCGCCCCCGGCCTCCGCGACGAGTCGCGCGGTCTCCTGCTGGCGCTCAGCCGAGCGGCCGCAGCCGGCGATCTTCGCGCCCTCCTGGGCGAAGCGCACGGCGGCAACCTGGCCCTGGCCGCTGCTCGTCCCCGTGATGACGACGACCTTTCCATCAAGACGTCCCATGTGCAGCTCCTGTGGTCAGGCCCCGGGCGGGGGCGTGGGGTTGAGAATCTCGTCGCGCGCGGCCTCGATCACGGGGCGCAGCGGCTGCGCGGGGCGGCCGGTGACGTCCTCGACGACGGTGGTGAGGTCGTCGAAGTAGCCGAGGCGCACGGCCTTCAGGTGCCGCTTCATGAGAATCGGGAAGGGTGAGGGCAGCCCGACGTGCAGCATGTGCGGGGTCATGTCGTCGTCGGAGTACTCGACGTGCTTGATCGGCTTGCCGGTGACGTCGGCGAAGAGCTCCGCGAGCTCGGCCTGCGTGTAGAGCTGCGGGCCGGTGACGACGTACGTCTTGCCGGCGTGCCCGTCGTCGGTGAGGACGGCGGCAGCGACGGCTGCGCAGTCGGCATGGGTCACCGGGGCCGTGCGGCCGTCGCCGGCATTGCTCGCCAGTTCGCCCGTGGCCGCCGCGAGCATCGCACGCGGGATGAGGAACTCGGAGTACGGGCCGTTCTGGAGCACCGTCCACTCGGGGATGCCGCTCTCGCGCAGGACCTTCTCGCTCGCCGGGTACTCCAGGGCGTAGGCGCCGGTCGGGTGGTTCTCGTCGACCTTCGGCATCGAGGGGAGCACGACGCGGGTGGCGCCGGCGTCACGCGCCGCGTAGATCGCGTTGCTGTGCTGCTCGACGCGCAGGCCGGTGGTCTCGTAGGTGACCGTCGTGATGAAGACGCGGTCGACGCCCGTGAAGGCCTCGCGCAGTGCCGGCGGATCCATGAAGTCGGCGATCCGCACCTCAACGCCCTGGGCCACGAGGCTCTCATCGACGGCACCCGGGCGCCGGGTCACGGCGACGATGTCCGAGGCGGGGACGCCGCGCTCGATCAGCTGCTCGATGGTTGAGCGCCCGAGAAAACCTCCGGCGCCGGTGACGGCGTACTTCATGCGGGTCCACCCCTTGATCGACGGTCAGGCGGCCGAGGGTGGCCGCCACGCCGATCATACCCCCGGGTAGGCTCCGCGCAACAAGCGCTGCGGGGCCCGCCCGCAGCCGGAGATGGAGGCATCTGATGGGCGTCGAGAACAGGACCGCACTCGTGACCGGAGCGACGTCGGGGATCGGTGAGGCGATCGCGGAGGACCTCGCGGCGGGGGGCGCCCGCGTCGCCGTCGCGGGCCGCGACGCAGCCCGTGGCCGGGCGGTTGTCGAGCGCATCCGCGAGCGCGGCGGCACGGCCGAGTTCGTCACGCACGAATCCGCGGATCCCGCGTCGGCGGCTGCCGCCGTCGCCGCGACCGAGGCGGCGCTCGGCCCGATCGACATCCTTGTGAACAACGCCGGGACGATGTTCTTCGGTCCGTTCACCCAGCATCCGCTCGAGTCGTTCGAGACCGCTGTCGCCGTGAATCTCCGCGGGCCCTATCTCCTCACGCAGGCGGTGGTCCCCGGGATGGTGGAGCGCCGCTATGGACGTGTGATCTTCATCTCGTCGAACGGGGCGCGTGGGGGAGCGGCGAACACGAGTCTGTACGCGCTGACGAAGAGCGGCCTTGAGGGCCTGATGCGTGCCCTCACCGCGGAGCACGCGGCCGAGGGATTGACCTTCAACACCGTGCAGCCCGGGCTGGTCGAGACGCCGCTCACGGCGACGATGCTCTCCGACCAGGCGATGCGCGAGCGCATGGCGGGCTTCCATCCCGGCGGACGTGTGGGGATCCCGCAGGACATCTCACACGCGGTGACGATGCTCGCGGACGACGCCGCAGGTCACTTCCAGAACAACATCATCACGGTGGATGGCGGTCTGACGACCACCATCGGGTACGCCGTGAAGGAGCCGCCGAAGGAGAAGATCCAGTAGGCAGCGGATTGTGCGGCCCGGACACGCCGGGCCGCACTCACGTCCGGTGGATCAGCGGCCGGTCGCGGCGGCCCCGAGGAGGTCGCGCGCGATGAGGTACCGCTGGATCTCGCTGGCGCCCTCGACGATGCGCATCGTGCGCAGGTCGCGGAACCAGTGCTCAAGGTTCATCTCCTTGGCCGTGCCCATGCCGCCGAAGATCTGGATGCAGCGATCGACGGTGTTGAAGCCCATCTCGCTGGCGAAGAGCTTCGCCATCGAGGCGTCGACGCGGGCGTCCTGGCCCTGATCGTCCTTCCAGGCGGCCTTCCATGCGAGCGCGCGAGCGGCCTCGATCTCGACGAGCGAGTCGGCGAGCGGGAACTGGACACCCTGACGGGTGGCGAGCAGCGCGCCGAATGTCTCGCGCTCCTTCGACCACTCGGCGGCCATGCGGACCGACTCCTCGGCGACGCCGAGCGCCTGGGCGGCGAGCATCACGCGGCCGCGGACCATCCACTTCTGCGCCAGGGCGAAGCCCTCACCCTCATCGCCGATGAGGTTCGCGGCGGGAATCTCGCAGTCGTTGAACTCGACCTCGGTGGTCCAGTGGTTGCGCATCACCGGGACCTTGGAGACGTGCATGCCCGGCGTGTTCGTCTCGACGACGAAGGCGCTGATGCCGGAGCGGCCGGTGGCCGTGTCGGTCCGCGCGTAGACGACGCCGAAGTCGGCCTCGTCGGCGTTCGTCGCCCACATCTTGCGGCCGTTGAGGATGTACTTGTCGCCGTCACGCCGCGCCGTCGTGCGCAGGGCGCGCGCCGGGTCGGAACCGCCGGTGGGCTCGCTGATCGCGGTGAAGGTGATGAGACCCTTTTCGATCACGGGCTTGACGTACTTCTCGATCTGCTCCTCGTTGCCGCGGTAGAGGACGACCGGCGGGCTGTAGCCGATCACGCCGCCGCCGGGGGTGGGGAAGGTGTAGCGGTGACGGCTCGCCGCCTCCCAGACGACGGCCATCTCGAACGTCGAGAGTCCGCCGCCGCCGAACTCGACCGGCGCGTCCATGCACCAGAAGCCGGCGGTGCGCGCCTTCGCCTGGAGCTCGCCGAGCTGGGGCTGCGGAATGGCCCGCAGCGTGGGGTCCAGCGCCGCCTCGACGGGCAGGATCTCGTTGCGGACGAAGTCACGGAGAGCTTCCGAGAGCATGCGCAGCTCGTCGGGAAGCTCGAATCCGGAGAAGGAATGGTCGCTCATGCGGCAAGCCTACTAAGCGGGGCGAGGAGTATCTTTCCCGCTTCGCCTGTCGGCGCACTGCCGTTCCCCGACGAGAGAAGAGCATGTCCGCACGCATCCCGACCCGCTCCCACGGGGGCACCCGATGAGTCCGCTCGCACCCGGTGAGGTGCTCTGGACGCCGCCGACCGACTGGCGCGAGACCACGCGCATCGGTGACTACATGGGGTGGCTCGAGCGCGAGCGCGGGCTGCAGTTCGACGATTACACGTCGCTCTGGGAGTGGTCGACGACCGAGCTCAGCGACTTCTGGCAGTCGATCTGGGACTACTTCGACATCATCGCCCACGAGCAGCCCACGGCCGCGCTCGCCGACGCGAAGATGCCGGGCGCCGTGTGGTTTCCGGGCGCGAAGCTCAACTACACCGAGCACGTGCTGCGCTTCGAGGACGACGACCAGGAGGTCATCGTCGCCCACTCGCAGTCGCGCGACCCGATCAACCTCACGCGCGGCGAGCTGCGCGAAGAGGTCGCGCGCGTGCGTGAAGGCCTGCGCCGCCTCGGCGTCGGCCCCGGCGACCGCGTCGCCGCGTACGTCGCGAACATCCCCGAGGCCGCGATCACGCTGCTCGCCTGTGCCAGCCTCGGCGCCATCTGGGCCGCCTGTCCGCCCGAGTTCGGCATCCAGAGCGTCCTCGACCGCATCCAGCAGATCGACCCGAAGGTCCTGCTCGCCGTCGACGGCTACGTCTACGGCAAGAAGAAGATCGAGCGCGCCGAGGAGATCACCGCGATCCGCCAGGCGCTGCCGAACCTCGCCGCGACCGTCGTGATCCCGTACCTCGAGGGCGCCACGCCGGTGCCGGACACGATGTCCTGGGACGAGCTGCGCGCGCACACGGCGCCGCTCACCTTCGAGCCGGTGCCGTTCGAGCACCCGCTCTGGATCCTCTTCTCGTCCGGCACCACCGGGCTGCCGAAGCCGATCGTCCAGAGCCAGGGCGGCATCCTCCTCGAGCACCTGAAGGTCGGGGCGCTCCTGCAGGATCTCAAGAAGGAGGACCGCTACTTCTTCTTCTCGACGACCGCCTGGATGGTCTGGAACCGCGTCGTCTCCTCGCTGCTCACGGGCGCGAGCTTCGCGATTCTCGACGGCGACCCCACGTACCCGGAGCTCGGCGAGCTCTTCCACTTCGTCGAGCAGGCGAAGGTCACGAGCTGGGGCGTGAGCGCCGCGTACCTCATGCTCTGCCGCGAGTCCGGCCTGAAGCCCAAGGACCACTACGACCTCAGCCGGGTGCGCGAGATCGTCGGGGCCGGCTCGCCCGTGCCCGTCGAGGGCTACCACTACGTCAACGACGACGTGAAGCCCGGTGTCCACTTCTTCTCCGGCAGCGGCGGGACCGACGTCTGCTCGGGCTTCGTCAGCGGCACGCCGATCTCCCCGGTCAGCGCCGGCGAGATCCCGGCGCGCCTCCTCGGCGTCGCCGCGGAGGCGTGGGACGAGAACGGCAAGCCGCTCATCGATGAGCCCGGCGAGCTGATCATCACGAAGCCGATGCCTTCGATGCCCGTCTTCTTCTGGGGTGACGAGGACGGCGAGCGCTACCGCACGACGTACTTCGAGATGTTCCCCGGGTACTGGCGCCACGGCGACCGCTTCATCGTCTCGCCGCGCGGCACCTGCGACATCCTCGGGCGCTCGGACGCGACGCTCAACCGCGGCGGTGTGCGGCTCGGATCGAGCGAGTTCTACAGCGTCGTGAATGCGCTCCCGGAGGTCGACGACAGTCTCGTCGTACACCTTGAGGGCGGCACGCGCGGCGGCGGCACGCTGATGCTCTTCGTCGTCCTCGCGGACGGTGTCGAGATGACCGACGAGCTGAAGAAGAAGCTCGCCGGCGAGCTGCGCCGCCAGCGCTCGCCGCGCCACGTGCCCGACGAGGCCTACGCGGTGAGCGGGATTCCGATGACGCTCACCGGTAAGAAGCTCGAGGTTCCCGTCAAGCAGATCATGCTCGGCGAGGACGTCGCCAAGGTCGCCAACGCCGGCTCCGTGCAGAACGCCGAGGTCCTCGACGAGTTCGCGGCGATCGCCGCTTCGCGCCCGAAGGACTGACGATGGGCGTCACGGGCTTCAACCACGTCGGAATCCTCGTCGAGGACTTCGACGTGGTCCTCGGTCTCGCGCAGCGGCTCGGCCTCAAGGTCGACGAGCCCGAGCCGGAGCCCACGCTCGGCATCGAGATCCTCTGGGTGCATTGCGATGGGGTGCGGATCGAGTTCATCCGCCCGCTCGGTGAGGACTCCCGCGCTGCGGAGGCGATCCGCAACGGCCAGGGTGGCGTCCACCACATCGCGTTCACGGTCGAGGGAATGAATCCGCTGCTCGCGGGGCTCGCCGATGCCAGCATCGTCGCTCGCGACGGGGATCCGATGGTCGGCCACCACGGCGCGACGATCGCCTTTCTCGACACCGCGGCGACCGCCGGCGTGCGCGTCGAGTTTGTCGAGCCGAGCTAGCGGTCGGGGTCGGTCGAGCGGGTTGCCGCGCGCTCGCCCCAGCGACTAGGATCGTGCAGCTTCAATCCGCCGCCGTCCCGGCGCGGATGTACACCGCAGGGGGAGACATGGGGAACTTCAGGAGCCACCGCGATCTCGGGGATCGACCCGAGGTCCAGGGCAACGAGACAACGGGCATCACCGCGACCGACGTGATCGTCGTCGGCACGGGGTCGGCAGCCCTCTCTGCAGCTGTGATGGCTGCCCGCGGCGGCGCCGACGTCGTGATGCTCGAGGTCGCCGACAAGATCGGCGGCACCTCATGGCGTTCATCCGGTGGCTACTGGATTCCGAACAACCGCAACCAGCGTGAGCGCGGCGTCTCCATGGACCGCGATGCGACGTTGAAGCACATGGCGGTCCTCGGCTATCCCGACCGTTTTGATGAGAACGCGCCGCTGCTCGGCCTGACCCAGCGGGAGTACGACCTCATCGCCGAGTTCTTCGACATCGCGCCGAAGGTCATCGACGAGTACGAGGCCGAAGGCATCCTCAAGTCGACCCAGATGGACTATCCGGGGCGCGACGACGGCATGCCGCACTACTACAACAGCGGCTACGACGCGACCAACGGCACGGTCCTCGGCGCGCGCGTCGAGGAGTTCGCCGAGTCCGTCGCGTCGAACCCGTCGGCCGAGGCGATGCGTCAGCTCGGCGGCCGCCAGGGCGACGGCGCCGACATGGTCGGTCAGCTCGCCGCGGCAGCAGAGCGCCTCGGCGTCCAGATCGTGCTCGAGACGCGGGTCACCGGCGTGATCCAGGATGCCGACGGCGCCGCCATCGGCGTCACCGCCTCGACGCCCGACGGGCCCGTGCGCATCGGCGCCCGCCAGGGCGTCGTGTTCGGCACCGGCGGCTTCAGCCACAACCCGGTCCACGCCAAGGCGTACCTGCGCGGCCCGATCGTCGGGTCCTGCTCGGTCGGCACCGCGCAGGGCGACTTCATCGACATCGCACTCGAGGCCGGCGCTGAACTCGGCAACATGCGCGAGGCGTGGTGGACCGAGCTGCCGGTGGAGCTCGCCAAGACGATGTCGGAGACGCCTGAGCTCATGGGCTTCATCCCCGGCGCCAGCTCGATCATCGTCAACGCCTCCGGTGAGCGCGTCGTCAACGAGAAGTCGATGTACAACGAGCGCGGCAAGGCGCACTTCGTCGCGGACGAGAACGGCGAGCTGCCGAACAAGTACCTCTTCCTCGTCTATGACGACGCGGTCGCCGGCGACGAGCTCGTGTGGCCGTCGCGCTGGCCGATCCCGCCCGCCGGTGTGCGTGAGGACTACGTCATCGTCGGCGACACGCTCGAGGAGCTTGCGGCGAACATCGAGGCGCGGCTGACCAAGCTCGGTGCCGAGGTCGAGAACTTCGAGCTGCGGTCCGACTTCCTCGACGGCCTGAAGGCGACCCTCGCGCTGTACGCCGAGTTCGCGCAGGGGGGTGTCGACCGTGACTTCGGGCGCGGCAACGACTCGAACCAGTGGTACAGCGAGCCGCTGCGCCCCGGTGCGAAGAACAACTGCCTGGCCGCCTTCCGCGAGGAGGGCCCGTACTACGCGATGGTCCTCGGCGCGGCGACGCTCGACACCAAGGGCGGGCCGGTCACCGACACGAGCGGCCGCGTCCTGCGTCCCAGCGGCGAGCCCATCCCGGGCCTCTACGGCGCGGGCAACTGCATCGCCTCACCGGCCGGCGAGGCCTACTGGGGCGGCGGCAGCACGCTCGGTCCGGCGCTCGTCCTCGGCTACATGGCCGGGAAGAACGTCGCGCAGGAGCCCCGCCGTACCGCCGCCGCTCAGGCCGCCGCCTGAGCGCACCCACGACTACCAGACCCCCGAAAGAGGAACGACGACATGGCAAGTGCAGAGCTTGAGCGGGCCCGCGAGGCCGTCGCTGATTACAAGGCCAAGCTGGCCGGCGTGGACGACTCCGACCCGATGGTCGCGCTCGCGACCGTCCGTGGCCTTGATGCCTCGGTCATTCCCACATGGTCCGGGCCGCTCGACGCCGACATCGAGAAGCGCGACATCAACCTGGGTGGCATCTCCGCCGTCGAGGTGACTCCGCCCGGCGCGGACACCGGCCGCGTGATCATGTATCTCCACGGCGGCGGCTTCGTGCTCGGCAGCCCGGAGACGGTCACGACGCCGATCTCGCGTGCCGCGCGGCGTGCCAAGGCCCGTGCGATCCTGCCGCGCTACCGCCTGGCCCCGGAGAACCCCTTCCCGGCGCAGGTCGAGGACGTCGTCACGGCGTTCCTCGCGCTGCTGGAGACCGGCGTGAAGGCCGAGAACGTCGTGATCGCCGGCGAGTCCGCCGGTGGTGGCCTCGTGCTGCTCACGCTGCTCGCGCTGCGCGACGGCGGTCATCCGCTGCCGGGCGGGGCGGTCCCGATCTCCCCGATGGCGGACTTCGAGTTCAAGGGCGCGTCGTGGAACGACCCGAACATCGGCGCCCACTGCTTCGTCACGCGTGAGCTGGCGATGCAGAACGTCCCGGCCTTCATGCAGGGCCAGGACGAGGTCGCCGCATCGCCGATCAATCACGACCTCACCGGCCTTCCGCCGCTGCTGATCCAGGTCGGCGGCGACGAGGGCATCCAGGACGACGGCATCGCCTTCGGCGAGAAGGCGAAGGCCGCCGGCGTCGACGTGACCATCGAGGTGTGGGACGACATGACGCACCTCTGGCACAACCACTGCTCGTTCCTGCCGGACGCGCAGCAGGCGCTCGACCACATTGCGGACTTCGTCACCGCGCACACGCAGGGGAGCTGACCGACATGGCCACCGGTGAGATCAAGGTCATGTACCTAGCCCCGCTGGTGGTCGGCCGCACCCATCCCGAGTTCCGCGCTCGCTGGCGTCAGCATGCGGACCTCGCGATGGGGCTCGGCTTTTGGAAGTACATGTCGCGCTACAAGCAGTGCGATGTCCTGACGGCCGGCGAGGAGGGCCTCCCGGAGGACCTCCTCGCCCACTTCCGCACCGCCGACTACGGCGGCGTGGGGCAGATCTACTTCCACGACGCGGAGGCGCTAGGGGCGACGCTGTCGGAGACCGACGACGTGCAGACCATGTGCGTCGATGAGGTCCCGACGTTCGGCCGAGAGCTGGGCGTCAACCTCACCGGTGTGGTGCAGAGCGAGGTCATCCCGGGCGCGCCCGGTCCGATCACGGTCATCGGCGCTGTCCACCGCGTCGCCGGGATGGATCGCGAGACCTTCTCGAAGAAGTGGCTCGAGCTGGGGCAGGAGGTCGCTCGCCGCCCGGAGCTCGCGAGCCGCGTCAACCGGTACGTCCACAACGACGCCTTCCCCGAGGCTGAGTACTGCGACGGCTTCGTCGAGCTCTCGTTCGCGGACGTCGACAACCTGCTCGCCTTCATGGGCGCCATGCAGGAGTCCGGCCTCGCCGAGGCCGAGAACGAGTTCATGGATCGCTCCAAGATGGAGGCGGTCATCACGCGGGAGACCCTGCTCTACGACGTCGTCGACTGAGCGGGCCGCAAGGAGCCAGACCCCATGACGAATCCGGCGAAGGTCATGTACCTCGCCCCGCTGCCCGACGGTCGCAGCCACGCCGACTTCCGTGCGCGCTGGCGCGGGCACGGTGCACTGGCGATGGGGCTCTCACTCTGGGAGCACCACACGCGCTACAAGCAGTGCGACACCATCGTCGCCGGTGAGCATGGCGTGAGCGAGGATGTGATCGCTCGCATGCACAATGGGCAGTACGGCGGTGTGGGAATGATCTGGCTCGACCTCGACCCGGTGATGGGGCTCGTCGATGACGTCGAGACGATGGCGGTCGACGAGGTCGACACCTTCGGCCGTCGGCTCGGCGCCAACCTCGTCCCCACTGAGGAGCACGTGATCGTCGACGGGGAGCCGGGCCCGATCACGCTGGTCGCGGCGCTGCACCGCGTCGACGGCGTCGACCGCGCCGGCTTCAAGGCAGGCTGGCTCGCCGTGGGCGCTGAGTTCCTGGCGCGCCCCGCGCTCACCGGGAACGTCTGCCGCTACGTGCAGAACCACGCGTTCCCGGATGCCGAGTACTGCGACGGCTTCGTCGAGATGTCGTTCGCCTCCGTCGAGCAGATGGGCGCCTTCATGGGCGAGCTCAAGGGCTCGGGGCTGCTCGACATGGAGCGCGAGTTCCTCGATCACCGCCGCAACGAGGCCGTCCTGACGCACGAGAACCTGCTCTTCGAGCGGGCCTCGGCGTGACCGGCGCCGACGTCGCCGACGACGCCGGAGGGACTCGTGCGCGGGTGAACCCGCGGATGACCCTTGCGGTCGTCGCATTCGCGGCGCTCGGCTACTCGCTCCTGCAGTCGCTCGTCATCCCGGCGCTGCCGGACATCCAGCACCGCTTCGGCGCCTCGCAGGGCACGATCGCATGGGTCATGACGGGGTACCTGCTCAGCGCCGCGGTCGCGACGCCGATCGTGGGCCGTCTCGGCGACATGTTCGGCAAGGACCGCATGCTGCGCGTCGTGCTCGTCGTCCTGATCGCCGGGACGCTGCTCTCCGCGCTCGCCAGCTCGATCGGGGTGCTCATCCTCGGACGCGTCATCCAGGGCGTCGGCGGCGGCGTCTTCCCGCTCGCCTACGGCATCGTCCGCGACGAGCTGCCGCCGAAGAAGATCCCGGGCAGCCTGGGCTTTCTCTCCTCGCTCCTCGGTATCGGCTCGGCCGTCGGGCTCGTGCTCGCCGGCGTGATCGTCGAGCAGCTGAACTATCACTGGCTCTTCTGGGTGCCGTTCGGGATGACCGTCCTCGCGCTCATCGCCGCGTGGCTCTGGGTCCCGCCATCGCCGGTCAAGGTCCCGGGCCGGATCAACTGGGCGGCGGCGGCGCTCATGTCGTTCGGGCTCAGCGCGGCCCTGATCGCCGTCACGCAGAGCGACTCGTGGGGGGTCGGCTCGCCGAAGACGCTCGGCCTCTTCGCGTTCGGCCTGCTCCTGATGGCGTCCTGGGTGCAGGTCGAACTGCGCAGCGACACGCCGGTCATCGACATGCACATGATGCGCCTGCGCGGCGTGTGGACGACGAACCTCGTCGCCGTGCTCTACGGGGTCGGCATGTACGCCTCGTTCCTCGTCACGCCGATGCTCGTCCAGGAGCCGACGAGCACGGGCTACGGCTTTGGCTCGTCGATCGTCGAGGCGGGGATGTACCAGGCGCCGGCGGCCCTCGGGATGTTCTTCGCCGGCCAGTTCGCCGGCGCGATCGAGCGCCGCGTGGGCTCCAAGCCGCCGCTGCTCCTCGCGTGCGTGCTCGCGACGATCGCCTTCGTGATGTTCGCGACGATGCGCTCCGAGCCGTGGGAGATCTATGTCGCCAACACGATCGTCGGCCTCGCGCTCGGTCTCGCCTTCGCGGCGATGGTCAACCTCATCGTGCAGAACGTCAGGCAGGACCAGACCGGGGCGGCTTCCGGGGTGAACACGGTCGTGCGCATGCTGGGCGGCGCCATCGGGGCGCAGGTCGCCGCGACGATCCTCACGACGAGCGTCGCCGGTGGGTCTCCCACCGAAGGCGCCTTCACGCTCGTCTACGTCGTCTGCGCGATCGCCGCGCTGGGCGCAGCGCTTGCGGCGCTGCTGATCCCGAGCTCCGCGCGGCGCGCGATCACGAGTCGCGTCGTGTCGTCGGCGCCCGAGCGCGCCTGACGCGGCGCTCTGCGTGTGAGACAATCACGCGCAGAGAGGGCTGGCGCGGTCGCGCAGCCGAATGCAGGATCCAGGAGGAGTGGCTCGTGTCGGAGAACATGAACGGCGGCGGCAACACGCTGGCCGAGACGGAGTACGACGTCGTCGTCGTCGGCGCAGGGGCCTCTGGCCTCACGGCCGCCATGACGGCCGCGCGCGGTGGCGCGTCGGTGATCGTCCTTGAGGTCGCAGAGGGCATCGGCGGAACGACCGCCAAGTCCTCGGGTGGCTTCTGGATCCCGCGCAACCGCCTGCAGCTCGAGCGCGCGCAGACCGACGACCACTTCGTTGACGACCGCGACGGATGCCTCGCGCACATGGCGCGCATGGCGTACCCCGAGAAGTACGACCGCGGCGCCGAGCGCCATGGCCTCGACCAGCACGAGTGGGATCACATCGTCCACTACTACGACAACGCCGCCGAGGTCATCGGCGACCTCGAGTCCACCGACGACATCACGATCATGTGGCTCGGCTCCTTCCGCGGCGACGACCTCGGCCTGCCGAGCTGGTTCGAGACCGAGGAGGACGGCAACACGTACGGCCGTCTGCTCTGCGTCACCGCCTTCGACAAGGACCGTGGATCGGCTGGGTTCTCGCTCAGCGCGAAGCGCACCGGCGGGTCGGACGAGGCGATGCAGTCGCTCGGCGCGACCTTCGGCGACGGCGTCGACCTCACGCTGCGCCTCGCGGCATCGCTGCGTAAGTACGGCGGCGACGTCGTCTGCGAGCACCGCGTCACCGACCTCGTCTTCGACGATGAGGGCGGCGTGACCGGCGTCGTGGCTGACAGCCCGAGCGGCTCGGTCACCGTGACGGCCCGCAAGGCCGTCATCTTCGGCAGCGGTGGTCTCGAGCACGACAAGGAGCTGCGCGAGAAGTACCTGCGCGGCCCGATCGTCGGCTCCTGCGGCGTGGAGACGAACCGCGGCGACCTCGTGCGGATCGCCGAGCGTCACGACCTCTCGCTCGGCAACATGCGTGAGGCGTGGTGGGCGACTCTGCCGCTCGAGCCGTGCCTCGCAAGCACCGAGCAGGGTGAGCTCATGAACCAGCTCTACGGCGACGCGACCGTCGGCGTGAGCTTCGAGGGCAAGCGCGTGAGCAACGAGAAGGAGTCGTACAACGAGCGCGGCAAGATCCACTCGTACCAGGCGCCGGACGGCAGCTACCCGTACCGGCTCCTGGTCCAGGTGCTCCACGGCTCGGTCATCGACGATCCGTCGGAGTGGCCGGCCCGCTGGCCCGTGCCGGTCGCACCGGAGATCCCCGAGTACGTCGTCAAGGGCGACACGCTCGAGGAGCTCGCCGACGCCCTGCGCGCCCGCCTGGACGGCCTCGCCGACCAGACCGATGGCTTCCAGCTCTCGGACGACTTCGTCCCGAATCTCAAGGCGACGATCGAGCGGTTCAACGGCTTCGCCGAGACCGGCGTCGACGAGGACTTCGGCCGTGGCAACACCTGGCCGCAGCAGTACTTCAGCGTGCAGTTCCGCGGTGAGGACGAGAAGCCGAACTTCACGATGTACCCCATCGCGGACACCGGCCCGTACTACGCGCTCGTCTACGGCGCGTCGTGCCTCGGCTCCAAGGGCGGTCCGAAGATCACGCTCGACGGGCAGATCCTGCGCAACGACCGCACGCCGGTTCCCGGCCTGTTCGGTGCGGGCAACTGCATCGCCTCGCCGACCGGCGCGGCGTACTGGGGCGGCGGCTCGACGCTCGGGCCGGCCATCTTCAATGGCTACTGCGCCGGGCGCGCGGCGATCGGCGATCCGCTCACCGCGGCGTCCTCGTACGTCAGCGCCTGATCGATGCTTCCACGCCCGCGGCCTTCGGGTCTCGGGCAGCCGGAACGCAAGAGGGGCCCGCTCGCGCGGGCCCCTCGCAATTCCGCAGTCTGTCGGCGGCGCGTTACTCGGCGGCGCTGATGACCATCACGCAGGAGAGGATGCCCGGGCCGCCCAGCGTGTGAGCGACGCCGTGCTTCGCGCCTGCGACCTGTCGGCCACCGGCGCGCCCGATCATCTGATCGGCGACCTCCTTGACGACGCGCACGCCGGTGGCGCCGATCGGGTGGCCGCAGGACTGCAGACCGCCGGAGAGGTTCACCGGGATGTCGCCGCCGATCGTGGTCGCACCGTCGAGCAGGAGCTTCCAGCCCTCGCCGCGACCACAGAGGCCGAGGTCCTCGTAGTTGAGGATCTCCGTGATTGTGAAGCAGTCGTGGCATTCGACGAGGTCGAGCTGCTCACGCGGGGTGTGGATGCCGGCCTGCGCGTAGGCGACCTTGGAGGCCTCACGCGTCGCCCGGAACCCGAGGAAGTCGTTCTCCGGGTTGTAGAGGCCCGAGTAGTAGCCGTCCATGACGGAGAAGCCGACCCCGGAGAGGACCGCGTAGGGGCGACCGCTCTTCTTCGCCCACTCGACGGATGCGAGCACGACCGCGGCGGCGCCGTCGGTCGTGGGGGTGCAGTCGAGGACCCGCAGCGGGTCGGCGATCATCGCCGAGCTGCGGACCTGCTCGGCCGTGACCGGCTCGTTGTACTGCGCGATCGGGTTGCGCGTCGCGTGCTCGTGGTTCTTCACCGCGACCGCCGACAGGTCGTCGGTCGTGCGGTTGAAGGTGTCGAGGTAGCGGCTTGCGAGCAGCGCGAAGAAGCCCGGCCCGGTGCGGCCCTTGGTGAGGGTCGGGTGGGTCATATTGCCGGTGCGGGCGACGAGGCTGCCGCGCGGCGTGACGTCGCGCATCTTCTCGGCGCCGACCGCGAGGACGACCTCGTACTCGCCGGCGGCGATCGAGATGGCCGCGTTACGGACGGCCTCCATGCCGGAGGCGCAGTACGCGGAGACGCGCGTCACGGGGCGGGGAGCGAAGTCGAGGCGCTCGGTGATCGGGCTGCCCGACTCACCCTCGAGAGCGACGACATCCGTCACCGCGGTGCTGAGCCATGCGGCTTCGACATCCTGGTTCTGGAGCCCCGCATCCTCGATGGCGCGGCGGGAGGCGTCCTCGAGCAGGTCGAGATACCCCAGCTCGTGATGGACTCCGAAGACCGTTGCGGCAGAGCCGACGATCGCGACGTTTCCGGCTACCGGCATGGGGTCACCTTCCAGTGGTACTGGATCATCCCGCCGCCATGGTGGAGGCGGCGCGGTACGAGCTTCACTCGGTCACCGATCTGGACGTCATCGCCGACCGTGACCTGTCCGTAGTACTGCCCGCCGTCGTCCATCGTCGCGACGGCCATCTCCGTCACCTTGCCGGCCGGGTACACGTGGTCGGCGGTGCGGGCGATGATGACCCCCTCGGGGTGACGACGGCCCGGCACTGCGGGCAGCCCCTCGGCCGGGCCGAAGAGGCCGGCCAGGCGGAGGTCGACGTCGCGGTCGCGCCAGGCGCGCGGTCCGGAGGAGTACGGGTTGAAGTCGGCGGGCATCGGGTCGGCCATCGCGCGGTCGGCCTCGGCGCCGCCGTTGGCGGCGAGGCCGCGCACCTGGGCGGCCGCGGCTGCGCCGGCAGGTGCGGGGACGACGTGGACGGCCTCACCGAGGCCGTTCGACATGGCGACGACGAGCGCCGGCGCGTCGAGCGATGCGACGAGGCGCAGCAGCGGATGCGCGGCGCCGATGACGCCGCTGAGCGACGTGACGGCGTCGGCTGCACCGCCGCCGGCCTTCTCGACCGTCGCGGAGCCGCGGGCGTCCGGGCCGACGACGACCGGGGGAGCCTTGAGCTCCTCGGGGAGTCCGGCGATCAGGTCGTTGACGAGCTTGACGGTGCCGATCTCCTGAGCGAAGGAGCGGTCGGCGTCGCGCGGGACATCGTCGCCGGGCAGCCGCCAGCGGTCACGGATCTCAATCGACGTCGAGGTGACGGGGGTGAGGCGTGCGAGGCCCGCGCCCTCACCGGCGTCCGCGCCGATCAGGAGCGCGACGGCGCCGTCGCCCATCGTGCGATCACCGCGGCCGGCGTGCGACGCGCACACGAGGACCGGGCCGATGCTCGGGGCGAGCGAGGCGGCGAGACGCACGGCCGCAAGGCCGTCACGCAGCGAGGCGGAAAGCTCGAGCGCGAACGTGTTGCCCTGGAGGTCGAGCAGCTCGGCGAGCGCCTGGACCGCGGCGCCCTCAAGGTACGGGGGCGTCGTCGTCACGAAGATGATGCCGCCGATGCGGTCGGCGTCGGCCGGGATCGCGAGCGCTGCGGCCTCGGCTGCGAGGGTCACCGCGTCCTCGTCCGGGCGGGCGGCCGCGCGGCGGCCCTTGCGTGCCGGGACACGGTCGATCCCAAGGACCGCACCGGCCCCGAGGAGGGTTGCTGGGGTGCCGACGACGGCGGCCGCCGTGTCAGGTCCCTCGGCCTGCTGAAAGGGGCTCATAGCGCTGGACACTAGCAATTGGGAGGGGGTCTCCGGCCGCTCCTCTGGCGCATTCGCGATACTACGAAGCGCGCTCCGCACCGCCGGTGCGCACGGCCCCGGACATCACCGACCGACAGGACACCATGCGTCTTACCCAGCCCCATCCGTCCACCGCGCGCAGCGATCGGAGCGCAGCATGAAGCTCGTCACGGTCCGGACCGCCGACGGCCATCGCGCCGCCCGTATCGAGGGTGACGCGCTGGTCCTCCTCGACGCCGCCGACGTCGGCGCCCTGCTCGCCGGCGATTGGCGCACCACTGGTGCAGCCGACGGTCCGCGGATCCCGCTGGCCGGAGCCGACCTCGCCCCGGTCGTCCCGAAGCCCGAGAAGATCATCTGCGTCGGCCTGAACTACCGCTCGCACGCGGAGGAGACCGGCCTCGGGATCCCCGAGTACCCGACGATCTTCGCGAAGTACACGCGCGCGATCATCGGTCCGTACGACGACGTCCAGCTGCCGCCGAACTCCGATCGCGTCGACTGGGAGGCCGAGCTGACGATCGTCGTCGGCGAGGAGCTGCGCTACGCCGACGTCGCCACGGCGGCCAAGGGGATCGCCGGCTACACGGTCGCCAATGACGTCTCGATGCGCGACTGGCAGACCCGCACGAACCAGTGGCTCCAGGGCAAGACCTTCGAGGGCTCAACCCCGGTCGGTCCGGCGGTCGCGACGCTCGACGAGTTCGACAACCCCGACGACCTGCACCTCGTCTGCGAGGTGGACGGCGTGATCGTCCAGGAGACCCGCACGGCCGACCTGATCTTCTCCCCGGCCGAGATCCTCTCCTACATCAGCGGCATCATCACGCTCGTCCCCGGGGACCTCATCCTCACCGGCACGCCGAGCGGCATCGGCGCCCGCAAGGACCCGCCGCAGTACCTCGTCAATGGCACGAAGGTCCGCACCTGGATCGACGGCATCGGCGAGCTGAGCAACACCTGCGTCGCGGTCTAGCCGCTACTGCACCCAGCGCAGCGCCCGGGCCATCAGCTCCTTGTTGGCCCGGGTGCGCCGCCGCTTGCCTTCCTCGACGTGGCGGCGCATGGCGTCCTCGGCGCGGTCCGGGTCGGCGGCCTCAAGCGCCTCGATGATCTCGGCGTGTCCGCGAATCGAGGTTCGGCGGAACTCGCGGTTGAGCTTGAGGTCCTGCACACCGGTGTCGGCCACGGTCAGCAGGGTCTCGGTGAAGACTTGCATCACGACGTTCCCGGTGGCGCCGGCGATCACCTGGTGAAACCGCGTGTTCGCATCGATCAGGACATCCTCGGTCGGTGCGTCGACCGCACCCTGCATCACCTCGTTGAGCTCGCGCAGGCGGCGGATCTCCGCCGAGGTGATGTGTGACGCGGCCATGCGCGCCGCCATCGGCTCGAGCCAGATGCGAGCGTCGTGGACCTCCTGCAGCGTCGCGCGCTGAAACTGGAGGATGAGCGTGAGCGACTCGGTGAGGTCGCCCGGCTCGGGGTGGCGCACGACGGGGCCGCCGCCCGGGCCGGAGCGGATTGTGATGATGCCGCGCGTCTCGAGGATCCGCAGCGCCTCGCGCAGCGTCGTGCGGCCCACCTGGAGCTGCTCGATCATGTCGCGCTCGCGCGGGAGCATCGCGCCGGCGGGCAGGCGCGCGTCCACGATGTAGTCGACGAGGTCGCGCGCGATGAGCTCCGAACGCTTCGGCGGACGCCGCCGCGAGACGCCCAGGGGCGTCCCCAGAACCGGGTCGTCGTGGCTGGAGTCGGGCATGGTCGGGACTCTAACCCTGGTCACGGCGGGGCTCGCCGCGTTGACGCGGCGACGGCGGCAGGACTAGCATCGCGCGCCATTGACTTCGAGGCAGGAGGAGCAGCAATGGCACGTCTTTCCGATGGGTCGGTCGAGGAGCAGGTCGCGCGCCTGGTCGCGATCGAGGAGATCAAGGCGCTGCGCTCGCGCTACTGGCGCTTCGTGGACACGAAGAAGTGGGACGACTTCGGCCGGCTCTTCGCCACCGATGCGACCTTCATGGATCACGCCGCCCAGTTCGGCTGCAACGGCCGCGAGGAGATTCAGGGCAACATTTCGGCGGTGCTGCAGCCCGCGCTGAGCGTCCATCAGGGCCACCAGTACGAGATCGAGGTCCTCAGCGACACGACCGCTCGCGGCATCTGGGTGATGTACGACCACCTCGAGTTCCCGCCCGGCCCGATCACCCCGCAGGACCCGTATGCCGGCGCGCACGTCGACGGCTGGGGCCACTACCTCGACGAGTACGTGAAGGTTGACGGCGAGTGGCTCTTCCAGACCGTCAACCTCTATCGCCTGCGGCTGACGGTGAACTCGCCGTCGTCGACCGAGTACCCGCCGGTCCCCGGCTCCTGAGCTGGTCCCGCCGACCGGCCTACGCGGGCCGGTCGGCGTGCTGGATCAGCTCGACGGCCGTCCCGGCGAGCGCCGGCGCCGCGATGAAGGCGACTTGCGCGCCGTGCGCGCCGGTTCGGGGGAGCGCGTCGTCGAGCGCGATGCCCCGCCCATCGAGGGTCGCGAGCATGCCGGCGAGGTCGTCGACCTCGAGGCCGAGGTGGTGGAGCCCCGGGCCATTCTCCTGAAGCACCTTCGCCGCCGGCGTCGCGTCGTGCCACGGGCGGATGAACTGCAGGAGGATCTCACCGAGCCGCACCCAGAGGATGTCCATCTCCTTCTCGGGGATCGGCTCCGGGCCGGTGACCTCGAGGCCCATGACGTCACCGAACGCGGTCTGCAGACCGTCGAAGTCAGCGACGAGGATGCCGATGTGATCAAGGCGAGGCGTGCGCGACATGGCGCATATCATGCCGGTCATGAGCACCAGCGATCCCTTCACCGTCCGCGGCCCCGCTCGCGTCGGCCCCGTCACCGAGCCGGACGCCGACCAGCTCGAGCGGCTCGCCAAGGCGCCGCGCACGGCGGACGGCACACCGATCGGACTCTTCGCAACGCTCGCCCATCGCCCGCGCCTGATGGCGCGCGCGAACGCCCTCGGCGGCGCGCTGATGTTCGACAGCACGATCCCCGAGCGCGAGCGCGAGCTCGTGATCGTGCGCGCGGCTGCCCGCGCCCGCTGCGCGTATGAGCTCTCCCAGCACCGGCGCATCGGCATCGACGCCGGGCTCACCGAGGCGCAGGTCGACGCGGCGATCGCCTTCGATGACGAACACCCGTGGAGCGCCGCTGACCGCGCCTTGCTCACGCTCGCCGATGAGGTGTCGGCGGACGCCGATGTCTCCGACGCCACGTGGGCGGCGCTCGATGGGATCTTCGACCCCGTCCAGCGGCTCGAGCTCGTCCTCGTCGTCGGCTTCTACCGGATGCTGGCCGGATTCCTCAACGGCGCTCGCGTGCAGCTCGACGGCGCCGCGCAGTTCGCCTCGTAGACCCTGGCCGAAAGGCGCTCCGGCGGCGTTGTACCATCGGCGCCATGAACCCACAGACCGTCGCGAGCGCGCCGACCACGGAGGAGCTCCAGGAGCTCGCTCTCGAGGTCCGCACCTACCTCGCCAAGCGCCGGGAGGAGGGGGCGTTCACCCCTCAGGCCGACGCCTGGACCCACGAGTGGAACCCCGAGTTCAGCCGCGAGCTTGCGGCGAAGGGCTGGGTCGGCATGACGATCCCGCCGGAGTACGGCGGCCATGGCCGCTCTCACGCCGAGCGCTTCGTCGTCGCCGAGGAGATGCTCGCCTCCGGCGCGCCGGTCGCCTTCCACTGGGTGACCGAGCGGCAGATCGGCCCGCAGCTCCTGAAGCTCGGCACGCCTGAGCAGCGCGAGAAGTACATCCCCGGGATCGTCCGCGCGGAGATCGCCTTCGCCCTGGGCATGAGCGAGCCGGGCAGCGGCTCAGACCTCGCCTCGGTGCGCACCAAGGCCGAGCCGGTCGAGGGCGGGTTCATCGTCAACGGCCAGAAGATCTGGACCAGCAGCTCGCATCGCGCGGACTACGTCCTGGCGCTCGTACGCACGAGCCAGGAGGAGAACCACCACGCGGGCCTCAGCCAGCTCATCATCGACCTGAAGAACACCGAGGGCGTCGTCGCCCGGCCGATTCCTGCCTCCATCGGTGACGACCATCTCGCGGAGGTCTTCTTCGAGGACGCCTTCGTCCCGGAGGAGAACCTCGTCGGTGTCCTGGGCGCCGGCTGGCAGCAGGTCACGGCCGAGCTCGGGTACGAGCGTGGCGGCTCCGACCGCTTCATGAGCAACATGGCGCTGCTCGAGGCCTTCGTCGGCCGGACCGAGCCGCGGCCCGCGTCGACCGAGAAGGTCGGCGAGCTGGTCGCGCGCATGCTCGGGCTGCGCACGCTGGCAGCGGGCGTCATGGAGTCCGCTGGTGCCGGTCGCGACTTCGCGATCGACGCCGCGCTCGCCAAGGACGCGGGCAACGTGTTCGAGCAGGAGATGACGTACGAGCTGCGAGGCCTCGGTGTTCCGGACGAGGACGAGTACCTCGTCGGGCTGCTGGAGCACGCGATGCTCTACGCCCCGACGATCAGCCTGCGCGGCGGCAGCGCCGAAGTCCTGCGTGGGATCACCGCGAAGAACCTGGTGGGACGATGAGCGAGCGTTCACTCTTGGCTGATGCCGTTGCGACCTTCTTCGGGGAACAGTGCGCCGGCGAGGTCGTCGAGCACATCGAGGCCGGAGCCGACGCGCGTCCGCTGTGGAATGACACCGAGGAGCTCGGGCTGACGCTCGCCAGCGTCCCCGAGGAGGCCGGTGGCGGGGGAGGAACGCTCGTCGACGGGCTCACCGTGTTGCGCTCGGCAGGCCGTCAGGCCGTGCCGTTGCCGCTCGCCGAGACCGGCCTGCTCGCAGGCTGGGCGCTCGCGGAGGCGGGCCTCCAGGTTCCAGAGGGCATGATCGCCGTGGCGCCGGTGCGCCGCGAGGATCGCGTCACCATCACGGTCGACGGCGACACCGCGGTCCTCGAGGGCCGCGCGCTGCGCGTGCCGTGGGCGGCTGCCGCCGACCACCTCGTCGTGGTCGCCGAGGACGCCGACGGTGCGCTCCACACGGCGCTCATCGCACCGTCCGACGCGGCGATCGAGCCGGGGCTCAGCATCGCGCATGAGCCGCGCGACACGGTCGTCCTCAGCGGCGTGCGCGTCGCCGCAGGCGCGTTCGCGCCGCTCCCCGCGACGATCGACGAGCTGCAGCTGCGCGGCGCTCTGTCGCGCTCGGTCCAGATGCTCGGCGCGATGGAGAAGGCGCTCGAGATCTCCGTCCAGTTCGCGAAGGACCGCGCCCAGTTCGGCCGACCGATCGCGAAGTTCCAGGCCGTCCAGCACATGCTCGCGGGCATCGCGCGTGAAGTGGCCGTGTCGCGCTCGGCCGTCGAGCTGGCGGCCACTGCGGCGTCGGAGAATGGCGTCACCGAGGCGTGGCTCGAGATCGCAGCCGCCAAGGTCGTCACGGGCCGCGCCGCCGGCCTCGTCTCCGCGCCGGCGCACCAGGTCCACGGGGCCATGGGCGTCACGAAGGAGTACCACCTCTCGATCCTCACCCGCCGCATGTGGTCGTGGCGCGATGAGTTCGGTCGCGAGTCCTATTGGGCTCAGCGCATCGGCGCGGCAGCCTTCGCCAGCGACGGCGGCGTCTGGGACCTCGTGTCCTCCGGGCGCGTACCGCTCGATCTCGCCCGCACCGCGTAGCGCGGGCGGGCCAGAGCCGTCAGGCCCGCAGGTCCAGCACGAGCTTTCCGACCATCGCGCGCTGCGCGAGCAGGTCGAGGGCCTGCTGGGCCTCGGCCAGCGGCAGGACCCCTGCGATCCGCACCTTGAGCGCGCCGGTCGCGAGCGCGTCGAGCAGGCCGAGGAGCGCCGCCTCGCGCTCTTCGGGCGCGAAGTGCAGGCTCGCGTAGCCGAGCAGCGACAGGCCCTTGCGATAGACGGACTGCATGTTCAGCTCGACGCGGGCACCCGTCGACGTCCCGTAGGAGACGAGCCGTCCGCCCGGCCGCAGGCGCTCGACGAGCGCGCCGGTATAGGCCCCGCCGAGGGCATCGAAGGCCACGGTGGGCTTGACCGCATCGAGGGCCTCCGGGCCGCCAACGAGCACATGGTGTGCGCCGCTCTCGCGAATGAGCTCGGCGTTCTCGGGGTTCGTCGTCTGGCCCCAGACCTCCGCGCCCGTCTGCGCGGCCAGCGCGACGGCGATCCCGCCGACGCCGCCGGAAGCGCCGAGCACGACCACGCGGTCGGCGGAGGTCACGAGCCCGACGCTGTGGACGGCCTGCCACGCGGTCTGTCCGGCGACGCCGAGGGTTGCGGCGGCGACCGGGTCGACGCCGTCGGGGAGGGGAAGCACGGTCTCGGCCGGGGTGACGACCGCCGTCGCCCAGGTGCCGTCGCTCGTCAGGCCGAGGCCCGTCGGCCCGCCGACGACGAGCACCGCACGCCCGTCGAGCGTGCCGGTGGCCTCACCGCCGATCGTCCGCGGCAGGGGGCCGTCCGGGAGCACGAGCCCCGCAGCGTTGTACCGGTCGAACGGGTTGACGCCGGCGTGGGTGAGCTCGACGAGGACCTCACCCGCGGCCGGATCGGCCAGGTCGACCTCCTGGATGTCCAGGGGCCGACCCGGCTCGACGAGGCGGGCAGCGGTGGCTCGCGTCACGCCGTCGCTGCGGCGGGGCGTGCGAGGCTCGCGATCGTGCGGCCCCAGCGCTCACCCTCGTAGATCGCGTCGTCGACCTCGCGCGGGACGCGGGCATCGCCGATGCGCCGCACGTCGAACACCTCGTCCTGGAGCGTGTCGAAGAGCGCGCTGTCCGAGACCTTGCTGAGGTTCAGGATCACCGTGTCCGCGGGCGTCGTGCGCGAGCTCGATCCCCACAGGTCCGTGATCGTCACCTCGCCCGGCGCGATGCTCTCGCAGAAGGACTGGGCCGTCAGGGTCACGCCGAGGTGCGCGAGCACCGGGAGCACGAACGGGATGTCCATGGTGAACGTCAGGCCCTGGCCGCCGTAGAGCTGCTGGGTGACGACCTCGACGGACTTGCCGGACTCGGCGAGCATGCGCGCGAGGCTCATCGCCGCATGGTTGCCGTGCTCGTCGACGATCACGACACGCTCGCCGACCGAGCTCGGATCGCGCAGGACCGCGGCCGGGTCGGTGACGTGCGGCAGGTCCGCGCCGGGAATGCCGGGGCGGTCCGGGCGGAACGTCGAGTTGCCGCTGTGATCGAAGTGCGCGCCGGTGGCGACGACGACGGCATCAGGCGACAGGCTGCGGATCGTGTCCGCGTCGGCCTCGGTGTTCAGTCGCACGTCGACGCCGAGGCGGTCGAGCGCGCCGGTGAGGTGGTCGATCAGGCCGAGCCACTCGTGGCGGGCCGGGAGCGCCGCGGCGAGCCGCAGCGACCCTCCGAGCTCACCCGAGCGCTCGAGCAGCGTCACGCGATGACCGCGGCTCGCCGCCGTCTCAGCGGCCTGCATGCCGGCGGGGCCGCCGCCGACGACGACGAGGTTCAGCGCCTCGCCGTCCTCGTCCTGGCGATCGACGCCCCACGCCTTCTCGCGTCCGGTCGCCGGGTTGACGGTGCAGACGATGCCCTTGCCCATGCTGCCGCGACGGATGCAGCCCTGGTTGGCGCGCACACACGGACGGATCTCGGCGGCGCGGCCGGCCTTGGCCTTGCGCACAATCTCCGGATCGGCGACGTGGGCGCGCATGAGGCCGACCATGTCCGCGTCGCCCGCGTTGAGCACGTCGGCGGCCTGCTCGATCGTGCGGATGGCGTTCGCCGCGAGGATCGGCGTGGACCCGCCGATCGCGGCCTTGGCGCGCCGCGCGTTCTCGACCATGTGGCCCTCGAGCCCCGACGTCATCGGCGGGACGAGGTTGAAGACCGTGTGGTAGTTGATGCCGCTGATGTTGAAGTAGTCGAAGAGCCCCGTGTCGTTGAGGATCACGATCGTGCGGTCGCTCTCGTCGGGCGTGATGCCGACCTCGCCGAGGTACTCGTCGTAGCTCAAGCGGATGCCGAGCGGCAGGTCCGGGCAGCGCTGCTTGATCTCCGTGGCGATCTCGATTGCCAGACGACAGCGGTTCTCCAGCGAGCCGCCGTACTGGTCCTCACGGCGGTTGGTGAACGGGGAGATGAACTGGCCGATGAGGTAGCCGTGGCCGCCGCTCAGCTCGACGCCGTCGAGGCCGCCCTGGGCGACGAGGTCGGCGCAATGGGCGAACGCCTCGATGACCGTGTCGATGTCGTCCTGCGACATCACCTCGACCTGACGGTCGTAGAGCGGGCCGGTGACGGCCGAGGCGCTCATCGGCGGGTCCCAGTCGAAGCCGGTCTGGCCGCTGTCCTGGTGGCCGCAGTGGAAGAGCTGGCTGAAGACGGTGCCGCCGTGCTCGTGGACGGCATCGGCGAGGGCGCGGTAGACGGGGACGTTCTCCGGGTGCCAGGCCTGCGTGTGGCCGTTGGCAGCGCCGCGCGGGTGGACGGCCGACGCGCCGATCGTCACCAGGCCGGCGCCGCCCTTGGCGCGCTCGGCGAGGTAGTCGACGTACTGCTGGTTGAAGGCCTTGTTGGCCGCGAAGTACGCCTCATGTGCGGGGACGAAGACCCTGTTGGGGATCGTCAGGCCGCCGACCGTGATCGGCTGCCACAGCGCATCGAGGTTCGTCATTGTTCTCTCCTCCGTTGACGTATGCGAGCGGGGCCGACGAGGGTCGGCCGCTGCGATGGGTCGCAGTATGAACGGCGCCGCGCGTTCGTGCAGGGATGACGGGGGATGTGGTGATCGCGCCAGCCTGGGCAGACCGTAGGAATCCGCAGGTGCGGATGGTCTGCGTCCCGTATGATCGCCCGCAATACCCGGCATCAGCCGGGCACGCTGTTTCCAACCACCACGGAGGACCTCACATGGAGGAGTTCGACGTCATCATCAGCGGCTACGGCCCCACGGGCATCTCGGCTGCGTCGCTGATCGCCCGCATGGGCCATTCGGTCGCCGTGTTCGAGCGCTGGCCCACGATGTACGGCCTGCCCCGTCTCTGCAGCATCGACGGCGAATCGTGCCGCATCGTTCAGGCTGCCGGCGACGTCGACCAGGCGCTGGCCGACCACTCGGATGTCAAGTGGTACCACCTCGTCGACGGCGAGGGGAACGTCCTCATCGACGTGAACTTTGAGAAGGAGAAGCGCGTCAGCGGCTTCTACAACCGCAAGTCGATGTACCAGCCGGACGTCGAGCGTGCGATGGATGAGGCCGGGCGTGAGCGCGGCGTGCAGGTGTTCCAGGGCTACGAGCTCAAGGCCTTCGAGCAGGACGCCGACGGCGTCACCGTCACGGTCGAGAAGAACATGCGCCGCTATGAGGGTCCGCAGGAGGATCCCAAGCAGTACCGCGCCAAGTACCTCATCGGCGCTGACGGTGCCAACAGCATCGTGCGCAAGGTCATGAAGCCCGAGATGGACGACTACGGCTTCCGCGAGGGCTTCCTGAGCGTCGACGTCATGCGCAAGGGCGACTACCAGTTCGCGTCGGAGACCTCGACGTCGATCTGCGACCCGAAGCGTCCGATCTCGGTCATCCCGATCGGGAACAACCGCATGCGCTTCGAGTTCCTCATCGATCCGGACGAGGACAACACCGAGCTGCTGACCCCGGACGTGGGCTACCACTTCCTCGAGTCCGCGTGGGGCATCACGAAGGACGACGTGGAGATCTACCGCCAGGTCCTCTATCCCTTCGAGGCGAAGGTCATGCACAACTGGCGTCAGGGCCGGGCGTTCCTCGCCGGCGATGCGGCACATCAGATGCCGCCGTTCCAGGGCCAGGGCGCATGCTCGGGCATGCGTGACTCGATCAACCTCGCGTGGAAGCTCGACCTCGTCCTGCGCGGTCTGGCCGACGAGGACCTGCTCGACCTCTACACCGAGGAGCGTCGTCCGCACGTGACGAAGGTCACGGTCGACACGGTCGAGATCGGCAAGGTCGCCTGCACCCGCGATGAGAAGGTCATCGACGAGCTCAGCGCGTTCCTCAAGAGCGGTGGCGAGCTGCCGCCGCCCCCCACGATGCCGAACCTCGACTTCGGGATTCTGCATCGCGCGAGTGGCGAGGTCGATCGCCCCGCCGGTCTGCTCGGGCCGCAGGGTCCGGTCGAGAAGGACGGCGTCACGGGCCGCTTCGACGACGTCGTCGGCTGGGGTTTCCAGCTGATCGTCGCCGGTACCGATCCGCTCGCCGACCTCAGCGACGAGCACCGCGAGTTCCTCGCGCAGATCAACTGCGTGGCCGCGAACGTCGGTGACGGTGGCGACGTCAAGCCGCTCGACGCCGAGTACATGGAGTACTTCGCGACGCACGGTGTCATGGGTGTCCTCGTGCGCCCCGACTACTACGTGTTCGCCGGCATCCGCTCGCTCGACGAGCTCCCCGCGATCATCGATGACCTCCGCGGTCAGCTGAAGATCAAGGCGCTGGCTCCGGCCTAGTCCGCAGCACCATCCGCAGCATGCGAGGGCCCCTCAGCTGAGGGGCCCTCGTCGTTTCAGGAGGCGGTTGCTGGCTCGAGCTCGTCGCGCTCGCGTCCCACGCGCCCGGCGGAGAGCGCGAGCCAGACCCCAGCGAGCGGCAGGATCGCCACGCATGCGAGCGCCGTCGGATCACCGAGCGGATCGTCAAGTCCGGCGACCATCGCGGATCCGAGTGCCCCACCGATCTGGAAGATGAGGGTGAAGAGGCCGGTCGCGACGCTGCGCACCTCGGCGGCGGCCATCATCGGAACGCGGGCGACGAGCGACACATTGGCGCCCGTCACCCCCGAGAGGGTGAGCGCAAGGCCGATGATGCACGGCACCGCCGCGCCGTTGCCGATTCCAGCGACGAGCGCGCCGATCACGCCGAACCCGGCGAGCACCGCCGTGATCCGGAAGGGGTCGACGCGCGTGCTGAGCGCGCCGACGACCCAGGCAGCCGCGGCGCCGAAGATCGCGGCGGGAAGCAGCACGAGGCCGATGCGGCTGGCGCTCCACCCGTGGCTCTCGGTGAGGATGAGCGGAACGGCGAAGAGCATCGCGACGTAGACGCCGTAGATCGACAGCCCGGCGAGCCCCGCCCGGATGAACCGCCGGTCGCGCGCGAGCTCGAGCGGAATGAAGCCGAGCGGCACGCGGCGCACGTGTCGAACGAGCGCCGTGCAGCAGAGCGCGCCGACGATGAGCAGCACGATCAGCAGTGTCGTGCCGGGGTGGGTGCTCGGGCTTTCGAGCAGCACGACGGCGACCGCCGTGATGGCGGCGACGAGGAGCGCGCCGGTGCCGTCGATTCGTCCGCTCGCGGCGGGTGTGCGGGGGCAGAGCGCGCGGCAGGCGGGGACGACGAGCACCGCGAGGGCGGGGAGGGCGACGACCGCGCGCCACGACACGGCGTCGGTGACGACCCCGCCGATGAGGGTGCCGGAGCCGGAGACGATGCCCACGAGCGCGGTCATCGCGCCGAGGACCTTCGGGCGGGCACTGGGCGAGAAGCGTGTCCCGACGACGCCGAAGAGACTCACCGTGATCGCGCCGGCGCCGGCGCCCTGGAGGAGGCGCCCGGCGACGATCGTCGCGAACGACCCGGAGATGGCGCAGGCCGCCGAGCCGACGAGGAGCAGGACCGCAGCGGCGCTGAAGGTGAGGCGCAGGCCGCGCAGGTCGGCGAGCCGCCCGAACAGCGAGACGCAGACCGACTGGGCGAGGAGATACGCGGCGAGGATCCAGGCTGCTTGCGGCTGGCTGAGCCCCATGTGCGCGGAGATCGCGGGGAGGGCGATCGCCGTGGTGGAGACGCCCAGGGCAATCGGCGAGAGCGCCGCGCCGAGCAGGAGACCCGTCCGCGTGCGCCCGGGTTCAGCCAGCGCGGGACCGGAGCTGGCGGGGGACGCTGCCACACCGGCGATGATACCTGGGAGGCTGTGGGGGTCCTGGCACCCGCCCGGGGAATACGGTAGTAATAATGACCATGATTAGTCGATCGTGTCCCCCTGGGCACGGGAAGCGATGAGGTAGAGGTACATGGAGATCCAGGAGACGCCGGTTCTGATCATCGGCGGAGGCGGAGCGGGGCTGTCGTCCTCCATCCTGCTTGCAGAGCTCGGCATCGACTCGCTGCTCGTCGAGCGGCACCCTTCGACGTCGCTCGTGCCCAAGGCGCACATCATCCACTCCCGGTCGCTCGAGATCGCGCACCAGATGCGCATCGAGCAGGAGATGCGGGACATCGGCTGCCCGCCGGAGAACTTCACGCACACGAGCTTCTACACGAGTCTCGGCGGTGACGAGTCCTGGGACAACAAGCTGCTCCACAGCATCCCGTCCTGGTCCTATGGCGGCCTCGAGGACTACTACAACAAGATCACGGCGTCGCTCATGACGAACACGCCGCAGCATCTGCTCGAGCCGCTCTTCCGCGAGCGCGCCGAGGAGCTCAACGGCAAGGACAACGTCCGCTTCCGCAATGAGCTCGTCGACTTCGAGCAGGACGCTGACGGCGTTACGGCGACGATCAAGAACCTCGACACCGACGAGGACTACACGGTCCGCGCGAAGTACATGATCGGGGCGGACGCCGGCAAGACCGTCGGGCCGAAGATCGGCGCCCAGATGGTCGGCGCCGACGCCTGGGTCGACGTCGTCTCGCTGATCTTCGATGCGGACTTCTCGCCGTACCTCGAGGAGGATGTCTCACTGATCCGTCTCTTCCTCCAGCCGCAGCCGGAGACCGGCCAGGTTCGCCGCTTCAGCATCGTCGCGAGCGGCCCTGAGCCGTGGGATCGCCACTGCAAGCACTGGCGCAGCGGCCTCGTCATGCCGAAGGGCCCCAACGGCGAGCTCAAGGACTACACCGAGGAGGACGCGGTGCGCGAACTGCGCGACCTCTTCAAGCTCCCGGACCTCGAGATCACCAATGTGACGATGAGCCCGTGGCAGATCACGTCCTGCGTCATCGACAAGTGGCAGGTCGGCCGCGTCTTCCTCGCGGGTGACGCTGCGCATCGTCACTCGCCGATGGGCGGCCTCGGTCTCAACACCGGCATGCAGGACGCCCACAACCTCTGCTGGAAGATCGCCGCGGTGCTCAAGGGCGAGGCAGCCCCCGCGCTGCTTGACACCTACGAGACCGACCGCAAGTCGGTCGCGCAGGATCGTGTCGACTTCGCGACGTTCTCCTTCTACAACCACCTGTCCGTCGGTGGCGCCTTCGGGATGCTCCCCGGCGCGCCCGAGGAGCACAACCGCCGCCAGCTCGACCGGCTCTTCGCGGACACGTTCGACGGTGAGGTTCGCCGCGCACAGCTCGAGGAGATGCTGCACACGCTGCGCCGCGAGTTCCAGCATGCCGACATCGACCTCGGCTACGACTACGCGCAGAGTGCGGGCTTCATTGCGGACGGGACCCCGGCCCCGCCGCATGACCCGGTCGGCACGCAGTACGTCCAGGTCGCCCGCCCGGGCCACCGTGCGCCGCACGCGTGGTTCAACGTCGGCGGGGAGCGCCTCGCCACGCATCACCTGATCCCGAGCGGCCGCTGGGTGCTGCTCGCCGGCGCCGATGGCGCCGCATGGGTCGACGCCGCCAAGGCGCATGGCGCCGAGTTCGGCATCGATCTCGCCGCCTACCGGGTCGCTCCGGACGGCGACGCGGTCGACGTCGACGGTGCCTGGGCCGAGCTGCGCGGGCACGATGAGGGCGGCGCCGTTCTCATCCGCCCCGACGGCCATGTCGTCTTTCGAGCGCTCACCGCGCCCGGTGACGCATCCGGTGACCTGCGCCGCGCGCTGGACACCGGGCTCTGCAGGAGCTAGAACCGCGCGTACGCGCCGGTCGCCCAGCGGCGGCCGGCGCTCTCGCGCACACCGCCGTACCCGCATTCCTTTTGACCGCCACAACCGAAGGAACCCATGGCTGACCTCGAGTACAGCACCGAGAACGGTGTCGCGACGATCCTCCTCAACCGCCCGGAGCGCAAGAACGCCTTCACGCTTCCGATGATCGACGACTGGGGCGACGCCGTCGCACAGGCGAAGGACGATCCCGACGTGCGCGTGCTCGTGGTGCGCGGTGCCGGTGACGCGTTCTGCGCGGGCGTCGACCTCGGCCGTGCGACCGGCGAGATGGGCCTCGGCCCGCTCGACCAGAAGGAGCTCCTGCGTCTGCGCATCCAGCGCATCCCGACGCTCCTCGAGCAGATGGACAAGCCGGTCATCGCCTGCATGCCCGGTGTCGCCGTCGGCGCCGGCCTCGACATGGCCCTCATGTGCGACATCCGCCTCGCGGCGCGTTCGGGCCGCTTCGGCGAGAGCTACATCAAAATCGGCTTCGTTCCCGGTGCCGGTGGCATGTGGTACCTCCCGCGCCTGGTGGGCATTGCCAAGGCCATGGAGATCTTCATGACCGGCGATCTGTACCCCGCCGAGGAGTGCGAGCGCATGGGCCTGATCAACAAGGTCTATGACGACGACAAGCTCATCGAGGCCACCTACGAGATGGCCGAGAAGATCGCCGGCTGGAATCCTGTCGCGACTGGCATGATTAAGCGCGCCCTCTACCAGTCGACGCGCATCGACCTCCAGACGTCGCTCGATCTCGCGTCCTCCCACATGGGCGTGCTGCGCTCGACCGACAGCTCGCAGTCGGCGACCAAGGCGATCCAAGACCGCGTCGGCGGCGAGCGCCCGATCAAGGACTGAGCTCATGAAGCCCGCAGCGTTTGACTACGTCGCTCCCACCTCGCTCGACGCTGCGCTCACGGCGCTCGCCGACGGGGGGTATGACGCCAAACCGATCGCCGGCGGGCAGAGCCTCGTCCCGCTGATGGCCTTCCGCCTGGCGGTCTTCGGGCAGCTCGTCGACCTCGGTCGGATCGAGGAACTCCAGGGTGTGGCCCGCGATGGCGACGAGCTCGTCATCGGGGCCGCCACCCGGCAGGCCGCGATCGCGAAGGACGCGCTCGTCGCCGAGCACGCCCCGGTTCTCGCCCAGGCGACCGGGTGGATCGGCCACCAGCAGATCCGCAACCGCGGAACGATCGGCGGGTCCATCTGTCACGCCGACCCCGCCGCCGAGTACCCGGCGACCGCGGTCGCGCTCGATGCGACCATCGACGTCGCGAGCACGCGCGGCCGCCGCAGCATTCCTGCCGCCGAGCTCTTCGAGGCGGCGTACACCACAACCCTCGAGCCGGATGAGGTGGCCGTCGCCGTGCGCATCCCGGTGCGCCGTCCGGGCGAGGGGACCGCGATCTTCGAGGTCGCACGGCGCCCCGGAGACTTCGCACTCGCCGGCTGCGTCGTGCGCGTCGCGACGTCTGGCGGTGCGGTGATCGACGCACGGGTCCTCGCCTTCGGGGTCGGGGGTGCGCCGATCCGGCTCGCCGCCGCCGAGGCGGCACTCGCTGCCGGCGCTGGGGTGGGCTCGCAGGAGCTCACCGCGGCGCTGCAGGCGGATGCGGACGGCCTCACGCCGCCCGAGGATGCACAGGCGACGAGCGCCTACCGGCACTCGATCGTCGTCCACGTTGCGAACACCGCGATCGCCGAGGCGATCGCCGACAGCCAGTAGCCCGACCGAGCAGGGGAGAGACAATGAGCCGTCAGCAGGTTGAGATGACCGTCAACGGACGGGTGCATGCCGGGGAGGTCGAGCCGCGGCTGACGCTCGTCGATTTCCTGCGTGAGGACTGCGCCCTCACCGGCACCCACACGGGCTGCGAGCAGGGTGTCTGCGGCGCATGCACCGTCCTCGTCGACGGTGAGCCGATGCGTTCGTGCCTGATGTTCGCCGTCCAGGCCGATGGGGCGCAGGTCACGACCATCGAGGGGATCGGCGGCGGCCGCGAGGGTCTGACGCCCGTCCAGCAGGCGTTCATGGACAACCACGGTCTTCAATGCGGCTACTGCACGCCAGGCTTCATCGTCACCGTCGAGGCCTTCCTGCGTGACACCCCGTCGCCGAGCGACGAGCAGATCCGCGAGGCGCTGTCCGGCAACGTCTGCCGCTGCACCGGGTACCAGGGCATCATCGCTGCGGTGCGCCAGGCTGCCGATCAGCTGGCCGCCGAGGCCCGCTCATGAGCGCGCAGACCGGCGGGGCGGCACGGTTCGTCGGCGCCTCCGTCAAGCGGCGCGAGGACCCGCGCCTGCTCACGGGCGGCGGCCAGTTCGTCGACGACGTCCAGCTTCCGGGCATGCTGCACGCAGCGTTCGTACGCAGCCCGCTTGCGAGCGCGCGCATCGCGTCGATCGACACGCAGGCGGCGCTCGCCGTGCCCGGCGTCGTCGCGATCTTCACGGGCGCCGACGACTTCCCCCGGCTCCCACCGTGGTGGCCGAGCGAGGCCAACGTCCCGGCGCAGCACCCGCTTGCGATCGAGGATGTGCGGTTCGTCGGTGACCCCGTCGCAATCGTCATCGCCGAGAGCCGCTACATCGCCGAGGACGCGTGCGAGCTCGTCGACGTCGCCTACGAGGCCCGCACGCCGATCGTCGACTACCGCGCCGCCGGTGAGGAGGGCGCTCCAGTCGTCCACGCCGAGCTCGGCACGAACCTCGTCGCGGAGATGGCGTCGCCGCCGGACCCCGCGCTCGAGGCCGCGTTCGCAGGCTCGGATCACGTGTTCAAGGAGACGATCAAGTCGCACCGCTACGCCGCGGTCCCCATGGAGACTCGTGGCTTCGTCGCCTCGTGGAACAAGGCCGGCGGCGAACTGACCGTCCACATGGCAGGCCAGGCGCCGCATGTGGCGCGCGCCTACTTCGCGCTCTCGCTCGGGCTCCCGGAGCACGCTGTGCGCGTGATCCAGCGCGACGTCGGCGGCGGCTTCGGCCAGAAGGCCTTCCAGGCGCGCGATGACATGGCCGTCCTTCACGCTGCGATGCGGATCGACCGTCCGCTGAAGTGGATCGAAGATCGCCAGGAGAATCTCACCGCGGCGACCCACTCGCGCCACGAGCAGATCACGATCGAGGTCGGCGTCAACAACGACGGCCTCCTGCAGGCGATTCGTCTCGACCACGTGCTCGACGCCGGCGCGTATCCCGCGATGCCGGCGGAGGCCGATCCGGGCCTCGTGGCCGCGTGGTTCCCCGGTCCGTACAAGGTGCCGCACTTCGGCTTCCGCAACGTCCAGTACTACACGAACACCACCGCGCGCGGGCCGTACCGCGGGCCATGGCTGATCGAGACCACCGTCCGCGAGACGATGCTCGACATCGTCGCCCGAGGCATCGGCATGGATCCCGCTGAGGTCCGCCGCCGCAACAGCATCCAGGCGGCCGACCAGCCCTACCAGCTGCACAGCGGCATCGTGTTCGACCGCGTCAGCCCGGCCGAGACGCTCGAGCAGGCCGTCGAGATGGCCCACTACGCCCAGTTCCGCGAGGAGCAGGCCGCCGCGCGCGCCGAAGGGCGCCTGCTCGGCATCGGCATCGCGTCCTACATCGAGCCGACCGCCTTTGGTGGCGGCCGTTCGATGGGCATCGAGGCGGCCACGATCCGCATCGAGCCGAGCGGCAAGGTCACGTGTCTCATGGGCCTCGGCTCCTACGGCCACAGCGTCGAGACGACGATGGCCCAGGTCGTCGCCGACGAGCTCGGCGTCGCCTTCGAGGACGTCACCATCGTCCAGGGTGACACCGCGAGCGCCCCGGTCGGCGGCGGCAACCTCGGCAGCCGCAGCGCCGTCATCGGCGGCGCGGTCGCCGGCATGAGCGCCCGTAAGGCCCGCGCCAAGATCCTCGACCTCGCAGGCCACCTCATGGAGGCTGCGCCGGACGATCTCGAGCTCGTCGATGGCGTCGTGTCCGTCAAGGGCAGCCCGGCATCGTCGATGGCGCTGACGGAGATCACGCAGGTCGCGTACAACGGCGCCGATCGTCTCCCCGAGGGGATGGAGCCCGGTATCGAGGAGACGACCCGCTGGTCGGCCCCGTTCGTGACGCACTCCAACGCCACGCACGTGTGCATGTGCGAGGTCGATCGCAACACGGGCCTCGTGAAGCTCCTCGACTACGTCGTCAGTGAGGACTGCGGCGTGATGATCAACCCCATGGTCGTCGAGGGGCAGATCTCCGGCGGGGTCGTCCAGGGCATTGGCGGAGCGCTCCTTGAGCACATTCCCTACGACGCGGACGGCAACCCGCTGGCGGTCAACTTCAAGGACTACCTGCTGCCCGTCGCCGACCTCATTCCCGAGATCCGCATCGGTCACATCGTCACGCCGTCCGACACTCCCGGTGGCCACAAGGGCGCCGGCGAGGGCGGGACGATCGGCGGCGTCGCAGCGACCGTCAACGCGGTCGCCGACGCGCTCGCGCCGCTCGGCGTGACGATCACCGAGCAGCCGCTGAGCCCCAGCAGGCTCCTCGCACTGATCGAGCAGGCCTCGGCATGAACGTCGCACAGCAGTTCGAGGTCGCGGCGGACGCCGCGACGGTCTACGACGCGCTGCTCGACCTCGAGCGCGTCGCCCCGTGCCTCCCGGGCTCCGAGGGCGTTGAGCGCACCGGTGACAACACGTTCACGGGCGCGATCCGCGTGCGCGTCGGGCCGATCACGATGCGCTACCAGGCGGATATCGAGATCGTCGAGCAGGACCCGGCCGCTCTCCGTGCGGTGCTGCGGGTCACGGCGCGTGAGACCCGTGGTCAGGGCACCGCTGACGCCGACGCGACGCTGTCGCTCACGCAGGACGGCGCGCTCACGCGCGGAGCCGTCGACGTCGACGTGAAGCTCAGCGGCCGCGCCGCATCGATGGGGCAGGGCGCGATCCAGGACGTCTCGAACCGCCTCGTCGGCGCCTTCGCGAAGAACCTGGGGGAGATGCTCAGCCAGGCTGCCCCGCAGGTCGAGGGCGAAGACGCTGCTGCGCCCGCCGCTCCCGCGCCTGCGTTCGCCCCGGAGCCCGAGGCGATCTCCGGCCTCGGCCTCGTCGGCACCGTCGTCGCAGGTGGGCTGCGCCGCAACCGTGCGGCGATCGCCTGCCTCGTCGTGGGATTCGCGATCGGCCTCGTCGTGGGGCTCGTGCTGTGAGTGACGACCTGCTCGTCGAGCGTCGCGACCACGTCGCCCGCCTGACGATCAACCGCCCCGAGCGCCGCAACGCGCTCAGCATCGCCCTGACCCGCGAACTCAACGAGCTCTTCACGGAGCTCGACGACGACCCGGACATCTGGGCGATCACGATCACGGGGGCCGGCGACCAGGCGTTCTGTGCCGGCACCGACCTCAAGGAGCTCGACGAGCGCGCGAAGACCCTCGGCCTCGGGCCGCCGCACCCGATGCGCGGTCCGGACCGCAACCTCTTCGAGGTCGTCGTCGAGACCGGCAAGCCGACGATCGCGATCCTCAATGGCCCGGCCTACGCCGCGGGCTGCGAACTCGCGATGGCATGCGACATGCGGATCGCCGCCGATCACGCGGGCATCGCGCTGCCGGAGGCCAAGCGGGGGATGGGGGCCAACTTCGGCTCGATCGTCCTGCCGCGGATGGTGCCGCGGGCCATCGCCTTCCGCATGCTCTACACCGGCGACCCGATCAGCGCCCAAGAGGCCCTGCACTGGGGCCTCTACAACGAGGTCGTGTCCTCCGCTGAGCTCGAGGACGCTGCCGAGCGGCTGCTCGCCTCGATCGTCATCAACGCCCCGCTCTCCCTCCAGCGCTACAAGCAGATGGCGACGAAGAGCTGGGACACCCCGCTGCACAGTGCCTTGCGCCTCAATGTGGGCCCCGACGTCTATGCGAGCCGGGATCGCGAGGAGGGCGTGCGCGCCTTCGTCGAGAAGCGCAAGCCGAACTGGGAAGGCCGCTAGAACGCAGACGGGGCGCCAGATGGCGCCCCGTCCCGTCTCTGGAGCGGTGCGGCCGTGATGGCCGCACCGCTCTGTCGCGTTGCTCAGCTGCCGACCTTGATCGCGCCGAGGCTCTTCCACTTGCCACCCTCGATGGCGGAGCCGACGCCCACGTCACCGCAGACGGACGGGGTCTCCTTGACCGGGGGCTTCTCGCAGTTCTGCCCGCCCGGAACCATCCAGGCCGGGCCGCGGAACGCGAGGATCGCCTGCTTCATGACGTCCGGCGTGATCTCCCCGCCGGCTGCATTGCCAAACGCGGCGATCGTCAGGAGGTCGCGTGCGGCCACCGAGCCGAAGCCGGTGAACGCGAACGACTCTGCGCCGTAGGCCTTCATGACGTCGTTGTAGGCATCGACCTCAGGCACACCAGTCACGCGCGGGTTCTCGTTGAAGCCCCACATGTGCCAGCCCTCAAGGCCGGAGTCGCCGCCCGCGGAATCCACGACCGACTGGCCGTTGCAGAGCACCGTGGCGATGACGGGCACGTCGAGGTTGAGCTGCTTGATGGCCTTGACCAGTGACGTGCACTGGGCCGGCGTCGACGGATCGAAGAAGATGCCGTCGGCCTTCGAGCCGCCCGCGTTCTGGACCGCTGCGACGATGTCCGGTGTCGTGGCGGTGTCGGAGTAGTACACGACCTTCGAGTGCTTCACGCCGACCTGGTCGAGTGCCGGGACGGCGATCTGCTCCATCGTGAACTTGCCGCCGGGGTTGCCGACGGACACGAGCGCGAGGTTCTTCAGGCCGAGGTTCGCTGCATCCTTGGCCATGCCGTAGATGACGCCAGGTCCGCCGCCGGTGAAGTTGTAGACACCGGGGGTGGTCGCGTCAGGACCGGTGGCCGGCGAGCCCGTGATGACCGGGATCTTCGGCACGACGGTCTTGTAGAGCGAGGCGTTGCCGATCACGGCGAGCGACTGGTTGATCACCGGGACGTTCGCGTCGAGGAACTCGGCGCCACACTTCTGGCCGTCCTCTTCGGTCTGCATGGTGCAGATGACGAGCTCCAGCGGAGCCCCGCCGATGCCACCGAGCTTCTCGTTGATGAACTTCGTGAAGGCCTTGGCAGTCTCCACATGCTCGGGGAACTCAGGTGTCCCGCCGATCATCGTGGTGAACCCGACCTTGACCGGGGGCTTGGCGCTGTCAGCAGCACCCGCGGTGCCGCCGGTGTACTTGAGCGCCAGGTCGATCGTGGCCTGCGAGGGCCCGCCGGCGGTGTCGCCGCCGTCGGTCTTCGTCGTGCTCGGGCTGGCGCCCGACCCCTTGTCATTGTTGTCGTCACCGCAGGCGGCGACGGTCACTGCGAGCGCGACGCATACGAGCGCGGCCAGCAGGATCCGAATCAGCTTCATCAAGCACCTCTCCTCAAACGTGCCCATGCCGCCCCACGATTGAGGCCGACCACGCGAACCTATTGCCGTTGTGACGGCGCGGTCAAGCAGCGCGTTGCCCCGGAACGAGGAAGGGGCGCCAAGTGGCGCCCCTTCCCCTAAGCCGCGCGCCGGGTGGCGCGCTGGTCGATCAGGTGGTTAGGAACCCACCACGATCGAGCCGAGGCTCTTCCACTTGCCACCCTCGACGGCGGCACCGACGCCCACGTTGCCGCAGACGGACGGTGTCTCCTTGGTCGGGGGCTTCT